>ERZ834382.90-NODE-90-length-135131-cov-8.810144_pt1 | contig 135131 bp, 131 predicted proteins | sample MGYA00519692_ERZ834382 | MGnify/ENA primary metagenome ERZ834382 (study PRJEB31850, sample SAMEA3708751) | human gut metagenome | biome: human gut; feature: human-associated habitat; material: faeces | place: China | collected 2014 ...
GGATTGATTATGAACCAATTTATGCTTATTTTTGAAAACAGAATCCAGATATAAGAGAACTTATAACTGAATCCCGTTTACATTTACACAAAATTGTAGACAGTGCCTGCTATTGTTTACAAAAAACATGAAAATAAGAATGAACAGAACGGGGGATATGCCATATTCCAACATATCCCCCGTCTTTTTATTCAATACAATCAAGACTTATTTCATCACTTTTTTCACTGTGCCGCCTTGCTTGATTATATAGATACCTTTTTGCAAACCATTCAGACTGCTTCCTACCTTTACACCTCCCAAAGTATATACTTCAACCGGAGCGTTGGAAGCATCTGCACCCACACCTGTAACAGAAGAACCGTCAGATTCTACATACAACATGGGTAACACGCCATTTGCACTCGCTTCAGCATAAGCTGCAAAATTATTGTATTCCGTATCATACTGAACCCATTTACCCGTAGCCACACAAGTAATGGTAGCCTCACCGTTTTCTGCCAAATCTACAGCCCACACATGACCACTTTCGGGAACATCTGCACTTACGTTGAAAGTTGGATACTTCTCAGTAGAATACAAGTAACGCCCGTTGTTATCCATAATGGTATAACCGCCATCCGTCGCCGTAAAGGTGAAGGCATTCGTCTCATTCCCCGTCAAAACAGCGTCAGCCTCTGTTCCCTCCGAAGTGTAAATATAGCCATAAGTTTGTGATGCTTTCATTGCTGTGGCCAACTTCATGGCATCCCCGCCATTGTACACCCAAGCATAACGCTTACCGCTTTCAATCTTTGTAGCCTTGATGAAAGATACAGCCTCAGGTTCAGGTTCGGGTTCTTGACCTTCCAATTCGTATTCCGTCACCGACTTCAAACCACACACAGAGAAATAAGCCTGCAAAGCAGCATAAAGCTTCACAGATTTGAACAAGTTACCCGGATTGTCCACCAGATTCAAGGCCGAACGCACATCCCCCGACAATTGCACAGGCACGCAGTTGGCAACATCCGTTTCATCGGCACTTGCCGCAATCAACATATTGGAAGCCACAGCACCTTCAACGGAACCAATCACAGCTTTATCCAAACTACCATCCGCAGAACCTACGATATAACCTTCAACCCATGCTTTAGCACCAGAATTATTTAAAATGAACACATCGCCGACAGTGAAAGGAACTTCCTTCGTACCTTCGCCCGACACCACCAATGAACTTCCGGACAAAGCTATCTCCACGTTCTCTTTCAAGCCACCACCCGAAATGGTCAACTTACCCTCATAATCACCTACCGCCGTGGGAGTAAACACCACATTGAAACTGGCATTAGCCGCTTCGTCTTTGGCTATGCTTGTCACCGGACATGTAAAACCATTGCCAGACACAGCTACGGTTAAATCGTCCGTCAAATCCGTACCCTTGATTTCCACGACTTCGGTAGCGGTAAGACCAGTGCCCACTACGCCAAAGGCAACTACAGAAGGAGCCGCCACGTGCGGATCTTGCGTCTGGCCTGCAGCTAATTTGGTCACTTCAATGTCATCCAAGAAGAAACGCGCATCTCCGGCGCCCGAAGAAGCAATCGTTATCTTCGATGCGCTCGTCCCCTTGATTTGCACAGAAAACTCTTTCAAATTAGGCGCATAAGGTTTAGCCGAATTGGTCAAACCTTCAACCTCCACTGCCTCTTGGTCGTCTACTGTAATCTTCAATGTAGTGGCGTCGCCATTCCAAGCACAAGCCCTAAATTTTAAAGTATAAGTGGCCGTAGCATCAGACAAATCTACGGATGGAGTCGTGACACTACCAGCTTTACTAGCGGTACCGAACTTTGTATTCCCTTCGCCTGCATAACCATTCACGCACGTCCACCCCGGAACATTCGTATAATCGTCCATTTTTCCATCCATTTTGATGGTCGGATTATCCGGGTCTTTAACTCCCGTACACTTGCTGAAATCCTCGCTCAACAGGATGTCCTGAGCCATTGCTCCGCCCGCCATCATCAACAGGGCAGCCAACAGCAAACTTTTTAATGAAGTAAAACTAGTCATACGCTTATGTTTTTAATAAGTTAATAAATAAGTATGAACAAATATATGCAATATATTCCGTAACGGATAAATCCTTCCGCTAAAAAGAGTGAAAAAGGGAATAAAAAAACAAGGGAAAACACAAAGTGTAACACAAATGACGTATCACGAGCAAAAAACAAGAAAAAGGGAGATTCACATCAGCAAATCTCCCTCCCTTTTTACCTTAAAAACCAACTATACCTAACTGGAATTACCAGTCGGCCTCTCTCTCAAATCCATTTTGCGGAAAACCGTTTGGTTCCCCAAACAAACGGCCTCCGCCCTTCCCCACACTCTGCCTGCCCCCGTTACGAGCATTCATTTTTCTCACCGGAACAAAGATTTTCATCAACTGTTTGGCAGACATCGTTTTAGAAAAGACTTCATAGTACTTTTTATCCACTTCAAGCGTGTTGTACGCATCTACAATTTGCTGTGCCTTGCGGTCAAACTCCGCTTTTATGCGCTCTGCTGCTTCCTCCTCCGTCAACTCGGATTCTTTTTTCCCTCCCAAGTCTGCCGGAAATGGAGGCGTCTTACGATGTGACATCAAATCCTGCTGATAATTTTTATAAGTAACCAGAAACTCCGAACGTGCATCTCCTTTCAGCTCCAATTCATCTGCTAATCTTTCTGCACGTTTTTCCATCATCTGTTCCCGTCGCATGTCACCCTTACGGTCTTTCCCGTCCTGCGCCATTGCTGTCTCCGAACAAACCAGACAGATCACATAAAATCCCCATAAAATAATCTTTTTCATTGTACCTTTATATAATAGTTGATTACTCCTCCTATTTATAAAGACACTTTCAAATCAGAAAGGTTTAATACATTATCTCACCGTAATGTGAAAACAGCCCTGTTTCACTTCATATTTCACATAACAAAGCTCTTGCTCCCGCAAATCACGCAACACTTCCGACAAAACCCATTTCAGCGAATCGTTTCTTACGGAACGACGTTCCGGCCCTTCGGGATGGCTAACCGTATTATAGCGATTATAACAAATGTCAAACGTTGTCCCGAAACGATGACAACTCTCTTCGGAAGCGTTGCAATTAAAACGTCTCAATCTCCGCACATCGTTCTCCGTACGCAGAACGGAAGTTACAATTAACGTATGCAACGGAATATCTTTGATAGCTAAAGAGTCCAAAAAATTCCGGCTGATTTTTTGCAGAAGGTCACTGGCCCGAGGCACCAAATAAGGAATGGAATAAGACATCTGCTTGTCCATCGTATAATAAGGATTGCTGCCTACATAAACCAGTTCATCCTTTCTCAGTTCCGCTTCTTCCCGATCCTCCACCGGAGAAACGCCCCATTTTCGAGCCGCTACAATATGTACATCCTGCAAGTCAGGAAACGTACGTCCGAACCCGGGTACACTATAGATTTTACTCTTCAACGGCCGACCGTCCGCCTCCTTGAAAACCGGCATGGAATAAGGAGTATGCAACCCCGTTTTCCTGACAGCATCAATAGACTCCGTTTTCGAAGCAGAAACGACAGTCTGCACTGAAGAATCAAGCGGAACAAACGAAACACCAACTGTTTCACCCACCACTGCCGGATTGGCACAGCGCACTACGCCCAACACACAGACGGTCAAGCCCGCCATTCCCAAAAATATTTCTCTCTTGAGTTTTCTCAACGTTTTCTTTATTTTGCAGCACAAAGATACGGAAAACGTGGCGAATTCAAAACTTAATGCTTAAATTTGCGGCAAAATTAAGCGAATGATAGAAAAGCATATCGTACTGGAAGACGTAGATCCCGTTGTTTTCTACGGGGTAAACAACACCAACATACAAATGATCAAGGCGCTCTATCCCAAATTGCGCATCGTGGCTCGCGGCAATATCATCAAAGTAATGGGCGACGAAGAGGAGATGTGCGCTTTTGAAGAAAACATCATGGCCATCGAACAGCACTGTGTAAAATACAACAGCCTGAAAGAGGAAGACATATTGGCCATCATCAAAGGCCATAAGACCCCGAAAGAAAGTGCAGAAGGCGTCATCGTGTACAGCGTCAACGGCAAACCTATCACCGCCCGTAGCGAGAACCAGCAAAAATTGGTCAAAGCATACGAAAACAACGATATGATTTTTGCCATCGGACCTGCCGGTTCGGGCAAGACCTACACCAGTATCGCATTAGCGGTAAGAGCTTTAAAGAACAAGGAAATACGCAAAATCATCTTGAGCCGTCCCGCCGTGGAAGCCGGTGAAAAACTGGGTTTTCTGCCGGGTGACATGAAAGACAAGATAGACCCTTACCTGCAACCGCTTTATGATGCCTTGCAGGACATGATTCCTACCATGAAGTTACAGGAAATGATGGAACAAAACGTCATCCAGATCGCTCCTTTGGCTTTCATGCGCGGCCGCACCCTCAATGACGCAGTGGTCATATTGGACGAAGCACAGAACACGACCACGGCACAAATCAAAATGTTCCTGACGCGTATGGGAATGAACACCAAAATGATTGTTACCGGAGACATGACGCAAATAGACCTCCCGCCGTCCCAACGTTCAGGACTGGTCGAAGCCGTTTCCATTCTGAAAGGCGTGGAGGGTATCGCTTTTATAGAGATGAACAAAAAAGACATCGTGCGCCACAAACTGGTGACCCGTATCGTGGAAGCTTACGAAAAGCATGACAAGAAGGCTGCCGCCGCACGCAAGCGCAATACAGCCAAACCGGTATCCGAGGAATCATTCGTCATCACAGACTTGACAAGCTTAGGCGACAACTGACCACAAACAGAATTTCAACTTCAAAAAGAAAACAGATATGAAAGCTTTAACTCACACTGATTTTAACTTCCCGGGACAAAAAAGCGTATATCACGGAAAAGTACGCGACGTGTACAACATCAACGACGAACTGATGGTCATGGTGGCCACCGACCGTATTTCGGCATTCGACGTGATCCTGCCCAAAGGAATCCCCTTCAAAGGGCAAGTGCTGAACCAGATTGCAGCCACTTTCCTCGATGCCACGAGCGACATCGTACCCAACTGGAAGCTGGCCACTCCGGACCCGATGGTGACCGTGGGACTGAAATGCGAAGGTTTCCGCGTGGAAATGATTATCCGTGGGTATTTGACCGGCTCCGCATGGCGTGAGTATCAAAACGGTTGCCGCGAACTCTGCGGCGTGAAGTTGCCCGAAGGCATGAAAGAAAACCAGAAGTTCCCCACCCCGATCATCACTCCTACCACGAAAGCCGATGCCGGACACGATGAAAACATATCTAAGGAAGAAATCATCGCCCAAGGACTCGTGAGCAAGGAAGACTACGAACTGATGGAAAAATATACTTACGCCCTCTTCGCCCGCGGCACGGAAATGGCTGCGGAAAAGGGACTGATATTGGTGGATACCAAGTATGAGTTCGGCAAGAAAGACGGTAAAGTCTATCTCATCGACGAAATCCATACGCCCGACTCCAGCCGTTACTTCTACGCAGACGGGTATCAGGAGAAGTTTGAAAAAGGCGAACCCCAGAAGCAACTTTCCAAGGAATTCGTACGCCAATGGCTCATCGACCACAACTTCATGGGCAAGGAAGGCCAGCAAGTGCCGGAGATGACGGACGAATACGTAAACAGCGTGTCCGACCGCTATATCGAGCTGTACGAGCATATCGTGGGACAGAAGTTCAACAAAGCCGACAACCATGACGATTTGGCCGCACGTATCGAAAAGAACGTCACCGAATACTTGAACCAGAAATAAGAACCGGGGCGTGTACGAACAAGAAAAGATAAAGCCCTACAAGGACGAAGGCCATAAGCGTGAACAAGTGGAACGCATGTTCGACCGCATCGCCCATTCCTACGACCGGCTGAACCATTTCCTTTCATGGGGTATCGACAAGAGTTGGCGGCGCACGGCCGTCGACTCTTTGTCGCCCTTTCACCCCTGCCGAATCTTAGATGTCGCTACGGGGACAGGCGATTTTGCCATTTTGTCTGCCCGGAGGCTTTCTCCGCAATCCATTACGGGAGTAGACATTTCCGAAGGCATGATGCAGATAGGACGGCAAAAAGTGAAAGCGTTGCATTTGGACGGAATCATCCGCTTCCAGCATGAGGACTGTGAAGCGTTGTCTTTTGCCGACGACACGTTCGATGCCGTGACCGTAGCCTATGGCGTACGCAATTTCGAACATCTGGACCAAGGACTACGGGAAATGTGCAGGGTGCTGAAACCGGGCGGACATCTGTTAATCATTGAACTGAGTTCTCCCCATCGTTTCCCCATGAAACAACTTTTCTCTGTTTACGCCAAAATCGTCATGCCGCTGATTGGTCGGTTGGTTTCCAAGGATCATAGTGCCTACTCTTACCTACCGGCCACGATGGCCGCTTTCCCGCAGGGAGAGGTCATGCAGGGCATACTCCGGAAAGCCGGTTTCGGCGACGTGTGTTTCAAACGTTTTACTTTCGGCATCAGCACGATGTATCTTGCCACCAAATAAGCATTCACATCATGGATAAATACGGTTTAGTCGGCTATCCTTTAGGACATTCGTTCTCGCGTGACTTTTTCAATGAAAAATTCAAGAACGAAGGGATTGACGCCGAATATGTCAATTTTGAGATTCCCTCTATCGAACGCTTTCCGGAAATCATTACGGAAAACGCAAATCTGTGCGGACTCAACGTAACCATCCCTTACAAAGAAAAAATCATTCCATACATGGACGAGTTGAGCGAGGAAACCCGCCATATCGGCGCCGTCAACGTCGTACGAATCGGGATGCGGAAAGGAAAACCGTATCTGAAGGGTTTCAACTCGGATGTCATCGGATTCACCCGCTCGATAGAACCGTTATTGGAACCGATACACCAGAAAGCCTTAATATTAGGTACTGGAGGGGCTTCTAAAGCTGTCCGCTACGGACTTCACCGCTTGGGCATCGAAACCCGCTTTGTCAGCCGTAACCCGAAAGAAGATTCGCTGACATACCCACAACTCACACCGGAAATCATGGACGAATATAAAGTGATTGTAAACTGTACCCCGGTGGGGATGTATCCTCATACGGAAGAGTGTCCGGCACTCCCTTATACGGCCATCGGACGCAACCACCTGTTGTACGATTTGGTTTACAATCCGGAAGAAACCCTCTTTCTCAGAAAAGGACGGGAACAAGGGGCTATCACCAAAAACGGTTTGGAGATGCTGATTCTCCAAGCATACGCCGGATGGGAATTCTGGCATAGCGAAGACTGACGATATGCACAAGGAAAAGAACAAGTTCAAACGGATTCTCTGGATCGTGCTCACCCTATTAGTACTCACACTGACGGGGAGCACGCTATACCTGCAATGGTATGCGTTGGAGGCCGGTGGCAACGAACGGGGAAAGAATCTCGAAACGTCATACGCTTTCATGTATGAGCACTACCCTTTCCTTTCACACTGGGTAGACAGCCTGCAACGGGAAAACGCCTTGCGGGATACGTTTATCCTTGCCGAAGACGGAGTAAGGCTGCACGCCCTTTACCTTTATGCAGACACCCTGACGGCTCATACAGCCGTAGCCGTGCACGGTTATACCGATAATGCCGTGCGTATGCTGCACATCGCTTACTTATACAATCACGACCTGCATTACAACGTATTGCTCCCCGACCTCCGCTTTGCCGGACAAAGCGAAGGCGACCACATCCAAATGGGATGGAAAGACCGTCTCGACGTGTTACGCTGGATGGAAGTGGCCAACGAACTGTTTGCTCCGGAAGGTTCCCAGACTCGCATGGTGGTACACGGCATCTCCATGGGAGCGGCTACGACCGTATGCGTGAGCGGCGAACCCCAACCGCCTTTCGTGAACTGCTTTGTGGAAGACTGCGGTTATACCAGCGTGTGGGATGAATACGCAGGAGAATTGAAAAACCAGTTCGGCCTGCCCGCCTTTCCCTTGCTCCATCTGGCCAGTTGGGCTACACGCCTGCGTTACGGTTGGGATTTCCGGGAAGCCTCGCCACTGGAACAAGTAAAAAAATGCCGGCTTCCCATGTTGTTCATTCACGGTACGGAAGACACGTTCGTACCGACTTGGATGGGCGACAGCCTGTATGCCGCCAAAACGGGCATCAAAGAATTGTGGCACGTAGAAGGTGCGACACATGCCGATTCTTATCTAAAATATGCTAAAGAATATACAGAAATCGTCAAAAGTTTCGTCGAACGATATAATATTCCAAAAGATATGAATAACTTGCCAAGCCAGTAAACAAAGTGTGTCATGAAGAAAGCTTTTTGTCTGTTCCTCTTATTCTTTGTATGCCGGAGCGCACAACTCCTGTATGCCGGCACGTATACGGTGGACAACCTGCCTATGGTTTATTTGCAGGACAAGACCAAGCATGTGGTCAATCCCGACGGAATCCTTTCCGCACAGACCGTACAGCAAATGGACAGCCTGCTATATCGGTTGGAAACAGAGAAGGGCGTACAGTCCGTGGTAGCCGTAGTGGAACGTATCGAAGGAGGAGAATGCTATGATTTCGCCATTACACTGGGTAACAAACTCGGGGTGGGCAACCGGCAAAACACGGGTCTCATCATCTTGCTTTCCACACAAGACCGCTGTTACCAGATATTGACCGGAGAAGGGTTGGAGGGCACGCTGCCCGATGCCATCTGCCGCCGGATAGAAAACCGGCGAATGGTGCCTTACCTGAAAACAGGAGACTGGGATACCGCCATGCTGCAAACAGTGTCTGCCGTCTGTAGTGTAATCCATGGCGATGACAGTCTGCTCCACGACGGGTCGGGACAACCGACCGGCACAAAGGGATATGGCTTGATGTGGCTTGCCTTGGCCATTGTCACGGGTGGGTTCCTGATTTCCATTTATTCCAACCGCAAACGGAACACATGTCCCCGATGCGGACATAGCCCCATGCACCGCACGAATTCCCAAGTCCGGGTTGACCGGTTCCAAGGCATAGAACATCACACGGTCTATTACCGCTGCCCGAAATGCGGGCATACCGTATCCCGTTCCCATGACGAACCGTTCGACAACGGCATCGGCTTTGGCGGTTTCCCTCCCGTGGCAGGACCGTTCCATCGCGGGTTCGGAGGCGGAGGTTTCGGAGGCGGTTTCAGCGGCGGAAGCTTCGGGGGAGGCAGTTTCGGAGGCGGAGGAGCCGGTGGCAAGTTCTGACCGACACACAGATTTCGAATCAAACACCTATTTTATATATAAGGAAGACAATGAAAACAAAGAAATGGATGACCGCCGCCATAGCCATGGTGTGCATGGTTCTTTTAAACAGTTGTTCATACAACAAGATGGTAGAGAAAGACGAAGCTGTGTCTACAGCTTGGAGTAACGTGGAAACGCAATACCAACGCCGGGCCGACCTGATTCCGAACCTGGTGAGTACCGTAAAAGGCTATGCCACGCACGAAAGCAGCACGTTGGAAGCCGTGGTAGCCGCTCGTAGCAAAGCTACGCAAATCACCGTGGACCCGGCGAACCTGACCGCAGAAAAGTTGGCCGAATATCAGAAAGCCCAAGGTGCCGTGAGCTCCGCCCTCGGAAAGCTGTTGGCCGTGACGGAAAACTATCCGCAACTCCGCGCCAACGAGAATTTCTCGGAACTGCAAGCCCAGTTGGAAGGTACGGAAAACCGCATCACCGAAGCCCGTAAACGTTACAACGAGGCCGTACAAGACTACAACGTCCTGATACGCAAGTTTCCCAACAACTTATTCGCCGGGATGTTCGGATTCAGCAAAAAGGAAAAGTTCGAGGCATCCTCCGGTGCATCGGAAGCCCCGAAAGTAGAGTTTTAATGACAGACAATCATTCAAAAACATATAGTGATATGAGTAACCAACGTTACATGATGCGCGGCGTGTCGGCAGCCAAAGAGGACGTACACAACGCCATCAAGAACATCGATAAGGGTATCTTTCCGCAGGCATTCTGCAAGATTATCCCCGACATTCTGGGCGGCGACCCGGAATACTGCAACATCATGCACGCCGACGGAGCCGGCACGAAATCTTCGTTGGCCTACGCGTACTGGAAAGAAACGGGCGACTTGTCCGTATGGAAAGGCATTGCACAAGACGCGCTCATCATGAACACGGACGATTTGCTTTGTGTGGGTGCCGTAGACAACATTTTGGTGTCGTCCACCATCGGACGCAACAAAATGCTCATCCCGGGCGAAGTCATCAGTGCCATCATCAACGGTACGGACGAACTGCTGTCCGAGATGCGCAAGATGGGCATCGGCATCTATGCCACGGGCGGCGAGACTGCCGACGTGGGCGACTTGGTGCGCACCATCATCGTGGACTCCACCGTGACATGCCGCATGAAACGTAGCGATGTCATCGACAACGCCAATATCCGCCCGGGAGATGTCATCGTGGGACTGAGCAGTTGCGGACAGGCCACCTACGAGAAGGAATACAACGGCGGCATGGGCAGCAACGGGCTGACCAGCGCACGCCACGACGTGTTTGCCAAGTATCTGGCCGAAAAATATCCCGAAACCTACGACAAGTCCGTTCCGGAAGAGTTGGTCTACAGCGGCAGTTACCGGCTGACCGACCCGGTGGAGGGTGCCCCGGTCAATGCCGGCAAGCTCGTCTTGTCCCCCACCCGTACATACGCCCCGGTGGTGAAGAAGATGCTGGACGAGATGCGTGCGGACATCCACGGCATGGTACACTGCACAGGCGGTGCGCAGACCAAGGTGCTCCACTTCGTAGGTGAGAATTGCAGGGTGGTCAAAGACAACATGTTCCCCGTGCCTCCTTTGTTCAAAGCGATTGCCAAGGAAAGCGGTACGGACTGGAGTGAAATGTACAAGGTGTTCAATATGGGGCATCGCCTCGAAGTCTACCTTGCTCCCGAACACGCCGAACAAGTCATCGCCATCGCCAAGAGTTTCAACATCGACGCGCAAATCGTCGGACACATCGAAGAAGGGCCGCGTTCACTGACCATCAAGAGTGAATTCGGCGAATTCAACTACTAAGGAAGGGGAGCTTCATTTCCTTTTCCCTCCTGCCTTATCCGGACAAGCCACCCGCTTGCCCGGATTTTTTTGTTCAATGCGTAAAAAATAAGATTCATTCCGTACGAAATACCGTTTACGCATTGAACGACATGTTTTTATCCCTTAATTTTGAACCATTGCGAGAACAGAGGAAAAACGCACACCTGAAAGGAACAGTTCGATAAAACATAAAAACCAACCATTATGAGAACAACTACTTTATTCACCCTTGCCACATGCCTGGCATTTACAGGCATACGCCCCATCGCGGGACAAGAACTTACGCCTCTGGATAGAACCCCGCCTACCCTGAAGAGCATGTATTATGATGTGAACGGGGACGGAAAGATGGAATATCTCGACACAGAAAACAACAAGGAACGCTTCACTGCATGGTTTGCCTTGGACGGCACGGTGGTAGAGCGCGTGGCAAATGATGTGCTCACCATCAAGAATATCCTCGAACTGAACGGAGACGGCAAACCGGACTTCATCGCTTCCAACGGCAACGACACGAAGATGTACCTGAGCCAACCAGACGGAAGCTACAAAGCCACAAGCAGCCCATTCTTAGGCGACCAACCCACCCAATCAGACCTCAACCGGGACGGACGCATGGACTTGGTATTCTTTAAACTGATACAAAGTTGGCCTACCCTTTACGCCCCGTATATCCTGTTGCAGACGGCGGACGGACTCCAAGAAAAACCTCTCCCCCTCGTCACGGATGCCGCCGAATTGGAAGGCATGGACTACAGTAGCGGAGGAAGCGGCATGTTCCGCGTGGACAACACCATATTCAGCGGCGCGTGGATTCCCGAACGCGGCACGTCATACGCCCAAGAAAGCGACCACATGCAAGCTTTGGATTTGAACTCCGACGGCTACCCCGACCTCTTCTCACCCAACGGCACGGGATTCATCTCACTGCCGGACGGACGTTACTACACAGCTTCCATGGGCACGTCGGTCACGGCCTGCGAAGTGAACGGCGATGGCCTGACGGATTACGTGCTCTTCGATGCAAACACGGGCGACGTGAACCTGATGCGCAGTACACCCACTGGGTATGAGACGGAACGCCTCACCAACAACTCCAACCTCACGGATGTGCAGGTTTGCGACCTGGACGGCGACGGCCACCAAGACCTTCTACTCACCATCGACAAGACCAAACAGACCACCTACGCCTTCATCATCTTCCTGCGCAACCAAGGCGACGGCACATTCAAAAAGTCGGAACAAGGAATGGAGGGCGAATACACCTTTCACGAGGTGGTATATCTTGACGGAAAACCGGGACTGACGGCAGTGAAAAAATTCATAAACTCCCAAGGGTACCAACAATATGACTTCTACTTATTCCAATGGGACGCGAACTTCAACCTGAACGAGACCATGCTCCTTCCGGAAGGCTACATGCTATCCAATCCGGAGAATCCGTTCGTCGCCGATTTGAACGGGGATGGGAAACTCGACTTCCTCGTTACCCCTAACACTATGGAGCATTATCTCTGCACGCCGGAAAACGCAAAACCCACCACGGTGGGCGCCCCAGAAGCCCCGACTTACGCCGTGGACGCAGCCACAGGCTTGCTTCGGGTGGAATGGAAAGCCCCTTCGCAAGAACCGGGTCTTACGTATGAAGTGCGGGTGGGCACAGCTCCGGGACGCGGCGACATCCTGCAAGCGCAATCCAATGCCGACGGCAGCCGCCGCTCTTTCTCGGACGGCAACGCCGGCACTGCCACCTACATGATGCTCAACGCCGGGACATGGCCGGAAGGGACTTACCACATCGCCGTGCAGGCCATCACCCCGAACGGCATCGGTAGCGCGTGGAGCGAAGATACCTCGTTCGAGAACCATCTGGTCAGCCCGGCCTTCACGGCTTCGGTCAACGAACTGAGTACGGCGGACACCTTGCATATCGTGCCGATTTACGCCCGTGAAGGCGCAAACTACCAATACAACCTGCAGCCCGACGGACGCATCGTCAGCCAAAACACAGACGGGTCGGCCGACATCGTGTTCGAAAGCTACGGACAGAAAAACGTCACCCTCTCGCTCGACGGGCACACGTTCACGCAGGGCGTACGGGTGCTCCCGTTCCATACGGAAACCGGCGAAGACGGCTACAGCGGCAGCGTGTTCGACCTCAACCAAGACGGATGGGCGGAAGGATTCACCCAAAGGTTCTACACCAACACGCAAGGCACATTTAAGGAACTGATGAAGTCGTTTAACACCGACTTGAACATCAGCCACGGCGGCTACGTGGTCGACTTCAACCGGGACGGCCTGCCCGACATCTACGGCAACTACCTGAAAGTGAACAACCAACAAAAAAGATTCCTGCTGAACGACGGTAACATGGATTTCCACGCATACGAAGGGGAGATTTGCCTCAACACGCCCAGCAACCCGATAGGAGAACACGATTACCTTACGCCCATCGGCGACATGGACAACGACGGACGGGTGGATTTTGCAGGCGGAACCCTGATGTACAAGAACACCGCAAACGGCACGTGGGAAGAGAAACGGTTGTTCGAAGGAGAGGAATATATCGAGCCTGTCGCCGTGGCCGACTTCAATCGCGACGGTTATCTGGACATCGTGGCTGCATACCGTTGGGACCGGGGCACACCCATCTATCGCCAACGGCTCTACCTGAACCAAGGCGGATGGAAGTTCGAGGCACGCGAGCTGCCCGCACAAAACAGTTCGTTAACACTTGTCGGCATCGCCGACGTGAACGGGGACGGGCGTCCCGACCTGATTTATACTGATTATCACAAAAACATATATTATGCCTACCTCTGTGATGCGGAACTTAATTTTACGGAACGCATCACCCTGCCGGGGCAACCGTGCGTGGACCTGAACCACGACGGCCTGCCCGAATATGTGTCGGTTGCAACCCGTGACAGCCTCATCTTCCAAGACAAAGACGGGACACTGACCTACATGGAGAATATCGAAAACTCTGATTTGTTACTCAAACTCATCCCCGGCAATATCAGTTCGGCATCGCCTGCCGCCTCTTATCTTGACGTGGACGGCGACGGCACGCCCGACTACGATGCCAACCTCCGCATCCGTTCCTCGTTCAAGAACACCGCGCCCACCGTGCCGCAAAACGTCTACGCCAGCCAAACGACGGACGGCCTGACGATATATTGGGACGGGGCGACGGACAAGGAAACACCCTCGCACAGCCTGCGTTACAACCTGAGCGTGAAGAAGAAAGGCGCATCGGGCGAAGGGGCTTATGTCATCTCACCCCTGAACCTGACCGACAACAAGGCACAGACGGGCGAACCGGGCTATGTGCATTACCGCACGGCCACGCGCTTCACCATCCCCACCACGGCCCTGGAAGCCGAACAGACGTATGAAATACAAGTGCAGGCGGTGGACGCGTGGAACGCTCACTCGGACTTCTCGCCCGTCTACGAGTACACGGCGCAGGCCGTATCGCTCCTGAGCCTGCCGGGCAAAGGACGCGTAAGCTGGCCCATCCCGTTCGAGACCACCATCTTGGGCAGTCCGCAAATCGACACCGACGGAGGCGTGATAGACGGGAACACCATCACATGGAGCACATCCGGACTGAAGACCGTCACCCTGACCGTGGACGACATCGTGAGCCGTGCGCAAATCGAAATCCTCGACCTGCCGGACATGGCCATCGACCTGCCACAACAAGTCCTGGCCGGCACTCCCGTACAGGCCACCCTGCCGGAACACTTGCTCTCGTCCGAGGTCGCCTTTGAAATCCTGCGCGACGAAGGCGTGGCATTCATCCACGAAGAGGGACAGGCCGAAGCCACGTTCATCTTCCCGGAAAGGGACGGTTCCTACGACCTGAACGTGAAAGCGGCCGATGACGTGTTCGGCGAAATATACCAGAACACCCGGGTGGAAGTGACAGGCAGCGGCTTTGTGCCCGCCATCGGACAAATAGGCACCGACGAGGCTACCGGATGCAACCGTATCAGTTGGAGCATCCCCACGGAACTGCCTGCGCCCCTGCAACCGGGGACGGTACGCATCTACCGCGAGACGGCCGTGAGCGACCGTTACGAACTGTTGGGCGAAGTCCCGCTGACGGAGGGAAGCTATGTGGACGAGACCTCTACTCCGGCCTTGCTCTCGCAGCGTTACTTTATCACGATGGCCACGAACTACGGCAGCGAGAGCCGGAGCAGCGCGGTGCATGCCAACGCCCACCTGATGGTGAACCGCGCCATGGGGCACGACATCAACCTGAGCTGGACCCCATACGAAGGACGCGACGTGATGCAATACGTGATATTGAGCGGCCCGTCGCCCGACCGGCTCACCGAACTGGCCGCCGTGTCCGGCCATACCCTGAGTTACACCCATGTGCGGACTTCGGACGAAGCCACATATTACGCCTTGGCCGTACGCTTCGACGTGCCACAGAAACGGGCTTCGGCGGATGATGCCCGCAACCGGTCCAACGTGGTTTGCTCTGCCGATGCCTTTGACGTCACCATGGCCCAGAACGTGGTCATCACTTCGCAAGAGGCAGAATTGAAATTAGACCAAGAACAACCGCAACTGCACCTGCAAGCGGTCGTACTGCCGATGAGCACCACGCTCAAACGCGTACAATGGAGCGTCGTGGAGGGTGAAACGTTGGCCACTGTCGCACAAGACGGCACCGTAAGCCTGAAAGACAATGCCACGGGCGGCCAAGTGACGGTGGAAGCCGCGGCCACAGACGGTTCCGGCATCCGCGAAACCGTAACCCTCACCGCAGCCCCTTACACCGACATCACTCCGGTGGAGGCAGAAGAGGTACGCATCTACGCGACTGGCGGCATCATCCGCATCGAAGGCATACGCTTCGCCACGACCTTGCGCCTTTACAACCTGCAAGGCACGTTGCTCCACCAGAGCGAAGTCTCGGGCGACACGCAAATTTCCACTTCCGGCCTCCGGGGCGTCTACATCCTGCAAGCCGGACGCAAGACACAAAAACTGATGTTACGATAAACCCATGTTTCGGAAGAGAGGGGGCAGTCCGGTCTGCGGGCGTTTGCCCCCTCTCGTTTTTTATCCTCCGACCCAAGGCGTTGACAAAAAGCATTATTCCATGTCCAAAAACTATCATAAAGTCAGTTTTTTCTTATTTTTCGCAAGGCTGTTTTTAAAAGAAAGCACAAACGGGAGCCGTTTTCGTTAATACAAATTAAAGGTTTATAGGGATTTTAACGCCAAAGTACCCTTATCGGGGCTTCACATTCAAGAGAATAATTTTTCAATCTCAAGAAGAAACACTTTTTTTCTCCGCATGTCGTGCCGACTTTCTCCGCAAAACGTCCCGGAAACGAACTGAAATCCTCCATCCGAACACCTGAAAACCGCACCGGAAAATCTATTTGGACACTCCCGACGGACAAAATCCGGCTGTCATTCCGTACACTTCCACCCTCCTCACGCTTACTCCGTCCCAAAAGCCATGCGCGGAAAATACCGTTTGGCCGACAGGAAGAAAGCCGGAAAGCTTCTCCACATTACATTTTGTCCGACATGGACTTCGCGAGAATCCCGCATTTCTCCCCTACCGCCACGACACGGACAAAAAACGCAGCCATGCACATCCGGAATTGTCAAATTGACAAAGTGGAACATTCCCCTTCACACCTTCACAAAAAGACCAACATCCCCTTGGTTTTCAATTCTTTTTTGTAACTTTGCCTTGATTACTGTCAAAAGCGAGAAATATGGCAAGATTCATCAATCCTTTTACCGATGTCGGTTTTAAGCGCATCTTCGGGCAAGCCATCCACAAAGAATTGTTGATAGACTTCTTGAACGACTTGTTAGTAGGAGAAAAGCGGATAACGGACATCACATTCTTGGACAAAGAGCTGTTGCCGGACTTTTCCGGCGACCGGGGTGTCATCTATGACATATATTGTACGAATGAGGACGGTGAACAGTTCATCGTGGAAATGCAAAACCGTGAACAGACCTTTTTCCGTGAACGGGCTTTGTACTACCTCTCGCGGGCCATCGCCCGGCAAGGGGAACGGGGTGCCGAATGGAAATTCAACCTGAAAGCCGTGTATGGCATCTTCTTCATGAATTTCCACCTGTCCCACTCACCCGGCAAATTCCGCACGGACATCGTCTTGTCCGACCGGGACACAAACGAAGTGTTCTCCGACAAGCTCCGTTTCATTTTCCTGCAGCTTCCCTGCTTCACCAAGGAAGAAGATGAATGCCAAACTGATTTTGAACGTTGGATTTATGTACTGAAAAATATGGAAACATTTCAAAGACTCCCATTCAAAGCCCGTAAATCGGTGTTTGAAAAACTGGAACAAATCGTAGACATCGCCTCGCTCAGCAAAGAGGATCGCATGAAATATGACGAGAGCATCAAAGTGTACCGCGACCACCTTGCCGTGCTCGACTTCGCCAAGCAAGAAGGATTGGAACTGGGAATGCGGCAAGGAATGGTTAAAGGAATAGAACAAGGAATGGCCAAAGGAATAGCCAAAGGTATCGAACAAGGTAAAAACGAAGGGGAAATGAATGAACGCCTTAAGAATGCACGACGCATGAAAACCAAAGGATACTCCATCGACGATATTGCCGACATCACCGACCTGAGCGCGGAAGAAATCAATTCGTTATAAAATCCTTTTCGGCTTCGTCCTCCTATTATATTGTCGCGGCCTTTTACGTCCTTTCATTTTTTCTCCGTATCTTTGCAGCCGGAAACTTGATATTATGGCAGAAAACAATTCTATATTAGACAAATTGGAGGGGCTGGTAAGCCGCTACGAGGAGGTGGGCACTTTGATTACCGACCCGAATGTAATCAGCGACCAAAAACGCTACGTAAAGCTGACTAAAGAATATAAGGACTTGGGCGATATCATGAAAGCCCGCAAAGAATATATGGACAGCCTGCAAACGTTGCAAGACGCCAAGGATATACTGACCACCGAAGACGACCCGGAAATGAAGGAGATGGCGCGCGAAGAAATGGCGGCCGCTGAAAAACATATCCCCGAAATGGAGGAACGCATCAAGTTGCTCCTCGTCCCGGCCGACCCGGAAGACGACAAAAACGTCATTATGGAAATACGGGGAGGAACGGGAGGAGACGAAGCTGCACTGTTCGCAGGCGATTTGTTCCGCATGTACACCAAATATTGCGAAATGAAAGGTTGGAAGATAGCCATCTCCAGTTTTACGGAAGGAGCTGCGGGCGGCTTTAAAGAAATCATCTTCAGCGTAACGGGAGAAAAGGTATACGGCACGCTGAAATACGAATCGGGCGTACATCGCGTACAACGCGTACCGGCAACGGAAACACAAGGCCGCGTACATACCTCGGCCGCAACGGTGGCCGTACTGCCCGAAGCCCAAGAATTCGACGTGGAAATCAACGAAGGCGAAATCAAATGGGACACTTTCCGCTCCAGCGGCGCAGGCGGACAGAACGTGAACAAGGTGGAATCCGGCGTACGTGCACGTTATCTGTGGAAAAACCCCAATACGGGAGAGACCGAGGAAATCCTGATAGAATGTACTGAAACGCGTGACCAACCCAAGAACAAGGAAAGAGCTTTGGCACGCCTGCGCACGTTCATCTACGACAAAGAACACCAGAAATATATCGACGACATTGCCAACCGCAGGAAGACAATGGTGTCCACCGGTGACCGTTCGGCCAAAATCCGTACGTACAACTATCCGCAAAGCCGTATCACCGACCACCGCATCGGCTATAACATGCAGAACCTGCCTTCGTTCATGGACGGCAACATACAAGACTGCATCGACCAACTGACCGTGGCGGAAAATGCCGAACGGATGAAAGAAAGCGAACTCTAAACGGTAAAGAACATGAAAAAGTTTTTCACCCGGCAGATTATCATAAAAAGCGTCGAGCAATGCTTGAAACGTTTTCCGGTCACGGTTGGCTTTACAGTATCGCTCGCTGTTTTCTTATTAGTAGTATGCTGGGGGAAAGACGAATTGTTCACGGAACGTCAGACTTTCACCATTAATTATTATCTGACTGTAGGAAGTTTGCTCTCTCTCTCCCTTCGCTTATGGGGAGAGGAAGTGAAACGTAAACGTATCGTATACATCGCCAACGCGCTACTCCATTTGCTCCTATTAGCGGACGCCGGATACTTGTACCTATTGCCGGAAGACTTTCCTTTCTTGGAAACAGGGCTTGCCCACGGTTCCGCCCTGACGGCTTTGGGGTTAAGTATCTTCACACTTCCTTTTTTCCGTGAAAAAGACGATATCGCCTCATGGAATTTCACCCTGCAACTGGTATCTCATGCCGTTACCTCATGGATAATCGGCGGTATCATGTGCGGCGGCCTCTGCCTGCTGACAGCATCCTTCTCCGGTTTATTCGGCCTGGAAGTAAATGGTAACTTCTATACCACATGGCTCATTGTGTTTTGCCTGACCTTACCCTCATTGCTGTTTTTAGGGCAAATCCCGGCCGGAGAAGCCAAACACGACCGTACCGGTCATACTTCTGCATTCCTCAGCAAAGTGATCCGCTATCTGTTCCTTCCGTTATTGGGATGTTACTTATTGGTACTTTATGTCTACGCATTGAAGATTCTCGTCCAATGGCAATTGCCGGACGGATGGGTTTCCTGGTTAGTCATCGCACTGACTGCGGGTTGCATCGGAGTAGAATTCTGTATGTACCCTTCTCTCCGCCAAGGACTTTCACGTTTCGAGCAACGTGTGGCGCGTGGGTTGCCCATCGCCATCCTGCCCCTGTTAGTACTGATGACTATCGGCATTGCCAGACGATTCAACGATTACGGCATCACGCTCAACCGCCTGTACCTTCTGACTCTGAACATCTGGTTTTACATAGTCTGTATCGGCTTATTCGTTCTACGGGCACGGCGCATTCAATGGATTGCCGTGTCGTTTGCCGGCATCTTTCTGCTCACATCCGTACTTCCGGTAAATTATGCCCGACTCACCCACCGTTACATGTTCCAAGCCTTATCAATCCAAATCCAAACATCATATAAAGGGGGACTCCCCATGGACGAAGAGCAATATCTGGACTGGCTGGCATCGCTTCCGCGGGAAACAGCGCGGCTTACTAACAGCCGTCTCAAAATACTGGATTATACTTTCAAAGACAAAGAAATTCATCGTCTTGTCGCTCCCGACATCAATTATTGGGGAGCGGAGAAATGTATTAAAGAAAACTCCGAAGTGCATTTCAGTCAAAAGAAAAATGGTACGGAAATCATTGCAAAAGGGACATACCTCCATTTTGAGGCGTCATCGCCATCTTCTGTCAAAATGGAATTAAACACCGGATATTCGGAACTGGTCGCATATCATAAGAGCGAAGACTCCATCCCTTGCAAATATTGGAAAGAAGAAGTCATGCCCATAGAACTTACCAACGGGCATCAAGTGATAGACACGATATACGTCCAGCCGTCCGACATCCGGAAATGGAGTGCCATGGATACGATTCCTCCACAAAAGTTCATCGGCAGGCAAAAAGACAATCTTTTTATCCTCACCGACTTCTCCCTATCCGGATATGCAGGAGACAAGAACCTGAACTTTACTTATTCCGGTTATTATTTTATTCAAAAGAAAACGAACTAAAAAACATATACGACATGAACAAACAAGAGCTTTTTGAGAACATCAAACGGAAAGAATCTTTCCTGTGTGTGGGATTGGACACTGACATTCAGAAAATCCCCTCGCACCTGCTAAAGGAAGAAGACCCCGTTTTCGCCTTCAACAAAGCCATCATCGACGCTACCGCACCTTATTGTATCGCTTACAAGCCGAATCTGGCATTTTATGAAAGCATGGGCGTAAAAGGCTGGCTCGCATTTGAAAAGACGATCCAATACCTGAACAAGAACTACCCCGACCAGTTCATCATCGCGGATGCCAAACGGGGAGATATCGGTAATACCTCGGCGATGTACGCCCGTACTTTCTTTGAGGAAATGCAACTCGATGCCCTGACAGTAGCTCCCTATATGGGCGAAGACAGCGTAACCCCGTTTTTAGGTTATGAAAACAAATGGGTCATCCTTCTGGCTCTGACCAGTAACAAAGGCTCGCATGACTTCCAGTTGACCACCGACACAGAGGGCGAACGTCTGTTTGAAAAGGTCCTGCGGAAAAGTCAGGAATGGGGCAACGACCAGAACATGATGTATGTAGTGGGTGCCACCCAAGGACGCATGTTTGAAGACATCCGCAAAATCGTCCCCAACCACTTCCTGCTCGTGCCGGGCATCGGTGCACAAGGAGGCTCATTGGAAGAAGTCTGCCAATACGGCATGAACAGCACTTGCGGCTTGATAGTCAACAGCAGCCGGGCCATCATTTATGCCGATTCCACAGAAAGCTTCGCTGTCGTAGCCGGTGAAAAGGCACGTGAAGTGCAACAACAAATGGCAGTGCAATTAAAAAAGCTATAAGCACTGAGCAACCATGTTTTATATTTGACAGCCGTCTGGGAATCCAAATCCGGACGGCTGACTTTTATAAGTCCCCATCCATATTTACACACCCTTTCCTACACGTCTTGACTACGGGGAAAGGTAGCTTAAATCAGGCTTGCCGTTTATTTTATTATCTCAAAATATAGTGTAATTCGATTTTTTTTGCGAAATTTGCAAAATTAGTAATGACAATAACTAAAGACCATGGAATTTACCGCTAAGCAGATAGCAGAATTCATACAGGGTTCAGTTGAGGGAAATGAAAACGCATCGGTACATACTTTTGCCAAAATAGAGGAAGGTGTACCGGGAGCTATATCGTTTCTGTCCAATCCTAAATACACTCATTATCTCTATGACACACAGTCCAGTATTGTATTAGTGGACCGGAATCTTGAATTAGAAAAAGAAACCCAAGCCACGCTGATTCGTGTGGACAATGCCTACGAGGCCGTAGCCAAATTATTGGCTTTGTATGAGATGAGCAAGCCCAAGAAAAAAGGCATTGATTCATTGGCATATATCGCACCTACGGCTCAAATCGACGAAGACTGTTACATCGCCCCTTTTGCTTATATCGGTGAAAACGTGCATATCGGTAAAGGTACACAAATATATCCCCATACCACCGTGTACGATAATGCTTCGGTGGGCGAAGACTGTGTACTGTATTCCAACGTTTCGGTATATCACGATTGTAAAATCGGCAATCGGGTCATTTTGCATGCAGGCTGCGTAATCGGTGCGGACGGCTTCGGTTTTGCACCGACCGAGAACGGCTATGACAAAATTCCGCAAATCGGTATCGTAACCATAGAAGACGACGTGGAAATCGGTGCCAATACTTGTGTGGATCGTTCTACGATGGGATCTACGTTCGTACGTCGAGGAGTTAAGTTGGATAATCTGGTCCAAATTGCCCATAACGTAGAAGTCGGGGAAAACACGGTGATGTCCGCTCAGGTAGGCGTAGCCGGTTCTACTAAAATCGGGAAATGGTGTATGTTCGGCGGGCAAGTGGGTATTGCAGGACATGCGGTCATCGGCGATGAAGTCAGGTCCGGTGCTCAAGCCGGTATTGCCGGAAGCATACGCAAGGGACACATTACCGTACAAGGTTCTCCTGCCATCGAAGCTAAAAATTTTGCACGTTCAAGTGTAGTGTACAAAAAACTACCTGAGATGTATGCGGATGTGAACCATTTGAAAAAAGAAATAGAAGAATTAAAAGAAATACTGAATAAGAAGAAATAAAGAGCTATGCTGAAACAGAAAACATTGCAAGGAAGTTTTTCTTTGTGCGGCAAAGGATTGCATACAGGTCTGAATCTGACCGTTACATTCAATCCTGCTCCCGAAAACCACGGATATAAAATACAACGAATCGACCTGGACGGGCGTCCCATTATTGACGCCGTAGCCGAAAATGTGGTAGAAACCACACGCGGCACCGTCTTGGGACGAGGAGAAGCCCGTTGCAGTACAGTAGAACATGCCTTAGCTGCTTTATACGCCATGGGAGTGGACAACTGCCTTTTGCAAGTCAACGGCCCTGAAGTTCCTATTCTGGACGGAAGCGCGGAAATTTACGTGGAGAACATCAAACGTGTAGGCATAGCCGAACAGAACGCAGTCAAAGACTATTATATCATCCGTAAAAAGTTGGAAGTCAAAGACGAGGAAACCGGTTCTTGCATTACAATCCTACCGGATGAGCAGTTCAGCATCACGGCGATGATTTCATTCAATTCCAAAGTTCTTTCCAGCCAATTTGCCACTTTGGACAACATGGAGAATTTCGAATCAGAAATCGCCCCGAGCCGTACTTTCGTTTTTGTTCGTGAAGTAGAACAACTGATGGCCGCCGGTCTTATCAAAGGCGGAGACTTGGACAACGCGATCGTGATTTATGAGAATGAGATGTCCCAAGAGAAACTGGACAAGTTGGCTGACAGTATCGGAGTTCCCCATCACGATGCCACAGAAAAAGGATATTTGAACCACAAACCTCTGGTATGGGAAAATGAACCGGCACGCCACAAACTGCTCGATATTATCGGCGACATGGCACTGATCGGCAAGCCCATCAAAGGGCGTATCATCGCTACCCGTCCCGGACATACTATCAATAATAAGTTTGCCCGCCTGATCCGCAAAGAAATTCGGGCACACGAAATACAGGCTCCAGGCTACGACTGTAACGAACCGCCGGTAATGGATGTCAATCGTATCCGCGAGCTTCTCCCCCACCGTTATCCCATGCAACTTGTGGATAAGGTCATAGAACTCGGGCCTACGACCATCGTAGCCGTTAAAAACGTAACAAGTAACGAACCGTTCTTTACCGGACATTTCCCACAGGAACCGGTCATGCCCGGTGTGCTGCAAATCGAAGCCATGGCTCAAGCAGGCGGTCTTTTAGTGTTGAATTCCGTAGATGAACCGGAACGTTGGAGCACCTACTTCTTACGCATAGACCAAGTGAAATTCCGCCAAAAAGTGGTTCCGGGAGATACCCTCCTTTTCAAAGTAGAACTGTTGGCACCGGTACGTCATGGCATCTCGTCCATGCGCGGTTATGTGTTTGTGGGAGAAAGCATCGTGACCGAAGCCACATTTACTGCACAAATCGTAAAAAACAAGTAAGATAGAATTTATGAGCAAAATAAGTCCTTTGGCTTTCATAGATCCGGAAGCTAAAATCGGTGAGAACTGCGAAATCGGCCCGTTTTGTTTCATTGACAAAAACGTGGAAATAGGCGACAATAACGTGTTGATGAACAGTGTAAGCGTACTATACGGAGCACGTATCGGCAACGGTAATGTCATTTTTCCGGGGGCTGTTATCAGTGCCGTGCCTCAAGATTTGAAATTCCGGGGAGAAGACACCACAGCCGAAGTCGGCGATAACAACAAAATCCGTGAGAACGTAACGATAAACCGAGGCACAGCGGCCAAGGGTAAGACCTGTGTGGGCAGCGGCAACCTGCTGATGGAAGGCGTGCATGTCGCCCACGATGCCCTTGTGGGAGACGACTGCATCATCGGCAATAGTACCAAATTAGCCGGGGAAACGGTCATTGACGACCATGCCATCATCAGTGGCGGTGTTCTCATGCACCAGTTCTGTAGGGTAGGAGGTTACACCATGGTGGGAGGCGGTACGCGTTTCAGCCAGAACATTCCACCATTTACGATATGCGCACGTGAACCGGCCGCTTACTGCGGACTGAACCTTGTTGGATTACGACGGAGAGGCTTCAGCAACGAACTGATAGAAAACATACATAATGCTTACCGTATTATTTACCAGGGAGGCGTACCTTTGAACGAAGCCTTACAGAAAGTACGGGAAGAAGTGCCTGCCAGTCCGGAAATAAACTATATCATCGAGTTCATTGAAAACTCCAAAAGAGGATTTGTCCACTAAATATCATAAAAAGCCATGGTATACCGTTTTACCATTATCTCTAATGAAGTAGAAGATTTTATCAGAGAAATCAAAATAGATGCCGAGGCCACCTTTTACGACCTGCATCAGGCCATATTGTCTTCGTGCCACTATGCAGACAATGTGCCTACTTCTTTTTTCATCTGTAACCAAGAGTGGGAACAAGAACAGGAGATTCTGTTGGAAGACATGGGCACAAGCCGCTCGGATGAAGACCTGTATTTGATGAAAAAGACACGGCTCAACGAGCTGTTGGAAGACGAAAAACAACGTATGGTCTATGTTTTCGACCCGTTGGACAACCGCATGTTTTTCATTGAGCTGACTGAAATCAGTTTCGGAAAGACGCAGGAACAGCCGGTATGCAGCCGAAGCCATGGCGAAGCTCCGCAACAATCCATGGACTTGGAAGAGTTTCTGAATAAGGAGACCACCAAACCCTCGGAAGATTTAAATGAAGATTTCTACGGAAGCGAAAGTTTCGACACGGAAGAATTCGACACGGAAGAATTCGACCCCGAAGGATTCGAAATCAGCGAAGGAAACCCTTATCATTGATTCATGAAGCCCCGACTTGTCGTATTGATAGGGCCTACGGGCGTAGGAAAAACAGAACTCAGCCTTTCGTTGGCTGAGTTTCTTCATACTCCTATTATCAACGCGGATTCACGGCAACTATTCCGTGACCTGCCTATCGGAACCGCTGCACCCACCGAAGCTCAACAACAGCGTGTCAGACATTATTTCGTCGGCACACTCGGACTAACGGACTATTACAGTGCAGCACAATACGAAACAGACGTACTTCGTTTATTGGACGACCTCTACTCCCAACATCCATACGCCTTACTGACAGGCGGAAGCATGATGTACATCGACGCGGTTTGCAAGGGTATCGACGACATTCCTACCGTAGATGAAGAAACCCGCCGCCTTATGTGGGAAAGATACGAAGAAGTGGGACTGGAACAACTTTGCAAAGAGCTGAAACTGCTCGACCCGGAATACTACAACCTCGTAGACCACAAAAATCCCAAACGCGTCATCCACGCATTGGAGATATGCTACATGACGGGAAAACCTTATTCAAGCTTCCGCACCAGCCAACCCAAGGCACGTCCGTTCGACATCCTTAAAATCGGATTAAGACGGGAACGGGAAGAACTATACGAGCGTATCAACCGACGCGTGGACCAAATGATAACAGACGGACTGGTGGAAGAGGCACGGAAAGTCATCGCCTACAGGCATACCAACGCCCTCAATACCGTAGGATATAAGGAAATATTCAAATACATAGACGGTTCCTGGACTTTGGAAACGGCTGTGGAGAAAATCAAACAAAACACCCGTATTTATTCACGTAAGCAAATGACATGGTTTCGCCGCGACGAAAGCATTCATTGGTTTCATCCGGATGAAACGGAAGCTATAAAAAAACTCATAGAAAAAGAGATTATGCCATAAACTTTTTCTAAATTTGCTCCTATTAAACATCATTCAACCTACATAAGTCAAATCACATGAGTCGCATTCTTCAAAAGACAAGCCATTGGTTGAAAAAGGCCGGAAGGGGATTCACCAACCTCTATCGAGGCCCTTGGTACAAGAAAACCGTAGTATGGATTATCACTTGCGTCCTATCGGTTATTTTACTTCTTATTGCCGTTGACCTCAACTTTTTCTATCTGTTCGGGAAATCACCCGGATTCAAGGACATTGAACATCCGGTCACCAGCGAAGCTTCCGAGATATACAGTGCCGACAGTGTACTTATCGGTCGTTTTTTCAGCGAAAACCGTACGCCGGTCGAGTACGAGGATATCTCTCCCATTATCATCCAGACCCTCATCGATACTGAAGACGAACGTTTTTACCGCCACCATGGCATAGATTTTCAAGGACTTTTTGCAGCGGTAAAAGACATCGCAAGCGGACGTGCCCGCGGTGCCAGTACCATCACCCAACAACTGGCCAAAAACCTGTTCCGAGTACGTACACAATACTCTACCGGACTGCTCGGCAAAATTCCCGGGGTGAAAATTCTGGTCATGAAAGCCAAAGAATGGATTGTAGCCGTCAAGTTGGAAATGATATTCAGTAAAGAAGAAATACTCACCATGTATTTCAACACCGTGGACTTCGGCAGTAATTCATTCGGCATCAAGACTGCATGCCGCACCTACTTCAACACGACTCCCGACCAGTTGACCTACGAACAAGCCGCCACATTGGTAGGTTTGCTGAAAGCGACATCCAGCTACAACCCGAAGCTCAATCCCAAGAACAGTACCAAACGGCGCAACGTGGTGCTGACGAACCTATACGACCATGGTCATCTGGTCATTCACGGTCACAAGGCCACTCGTGCACAACTCGATTCTCTCATGGCACTTCCCATGATTGTAAATCCACGAAAGGAAGAAAGCAGCTACGACGGTATCGCCCCCTACTTCCGTGCCGTCTTGCCGGAGTACATCGACATGCTATGCGAGAAAGGAGCGATAGCCGGCGTAGACGAAGAAAACAAACCGGACCTCTATGCCGACGGGCTAAAGATATACACCACGCTGGATACCCGTATGCAAAAATATGCGGAAGAGGCTGCCATACAACAAATGGAAGTCCTCCAACAACGTTTCAAGCAACATTGGGGCAACACAAACCCGTGGCAAGACGAAAGACACCAGGAAATTCCGAACTTTATCGAGGACTTAGCTAAAAAAACGACAGCATACAAATATCTCGAAACCCGTTTCCCCGACCAGCCGGACTCCATCACTTACTATCTGAATCTGCCCCACAAGGTCAAGGTGTTCAGTTACGACGGTCTGAAAGAAGAAGAGATGAGCACCATGGACTCCATCCGTTATATGGTCAAATTCCTGCATTGCGGTTTCGTAGCCATAGAACCGGACAGCCGCCATGTCAAGGCATGGGTGGGCGACATAGACTTCGGCTCGTGGAAATACGACAAAGTCACTGCCATGCGCCAACCCGGTTCAACCTTCAAACTCTTTGTATATGCAGAAGCGATGAACCAAGGACTGACCCCTTGCGACACCCGTATCGACGAATGGCAACAGTACCCGGACACCGTAGACGGCAAACCCACCAAATGGACTCCCCATAATGCCAACGGCACCTTCTCGGGAGCCGAAATGCCTTTGAAATCAGCTTTCGCACAGAGTATCAATAGTGTGGCAGTCAAGTTAGGCTATGAATTGGGCATCCACAACGTGGCACAGACCGCACATGCCATGGGGATCGAGTCGCCGCTGCACGAAACTCCGTCGCTGAGCTTAGGCTCCTCCGATGTCAATCTGTTGGAACTGGTCAACGGCTACTGCACGGTCATAGACGACGGCAAGATGAATCCGCCCATCCTGATTACTAAAATTCTCGACCGCGACGGCAACATCATCTATGCGGCAGAACCGGAAGAGCAGCAGGCTATTCCATACCGTTCCGCATTCTTCATGCAGCGGCTTTTGCGAGGAGGCCTGACTGAGCCGGGCGGAACCACGGCAGCCCTGTGGAGCTACATCCATCCTGTACTGAAATACACCGACTTTGGAGGCAAAACCGGTACATCCAACAACCATTCCGATGCCTGGTTCGTGGGCGTAACGCCCAAGTTAGTCGCCGGCGGATGGGTCGGAGGAGAATACCGGAGCATACACTTCCGCACCGGAGCCTTAGGACAAGGCAGCCGGACGGCCTTGCCCATATTCGGCAACTTCATCCAGAAAGTCCTGTTGGACGACCGCTTCGCCCAATACCGCGCCAAATTCCCAAAACAACCGCTCGAAGACATCGACCCCACCACGTACACATGCGAAAGCTATTATGCGCCACAAGAACCGGATTCGCTTACGATATCCGCAGATTCATTGGGTATAGCCCTTCCGGGGGACTCTTTGCAACGCGGTAACGCCTCACCGGAAAAACAGCCCGAGGCGAAAACAGAAACAACGGCAAGCGAGGGAAGCGGTAACCATCCGCAAGCCTCACACACGGCCCTTGACATCATAGCCCCAAAGATTTGAAAGAAGACATTGAAATAGACCTTCAGAACCCGGAGTTCCAGAGCACGCTGAAACTCATACAGTTTACCCGTAACTCGGTTTTCCTCACAGGCAAAGCCGGTACGGGTAAATCCACCTTGTTGAAATACATCTGTAGCCACACACGGAAGAAGCACGTGGTATTGGCACCGACCGGCATCGCAGCCATCAATGCCGGAGGCAGCACCCTGCACAGCTTTTTCAAGCTCCCTTTCCACCCGCTCCTGCCCGACGACCCTCGGTTCAGCTTTCGCAAACTGAAGGAATTCCTGAAATACAATTCCGCCCACCAAAAGCTGGTGCGTGAAACAGAACTGATCATTATCGATGAAATCTCAATGGTACGGGCGGACATCATCGACTTCATCGACCGCATCCTGCGCCTCTACAGCCGCAACCTGCGCGAACCGTTCGGCGGAAAGCAGCTATTGCTTGTCGGAGATATATTCCAACTGGAACCGGTTGTCAAAGCAGACGAACGAGAAATCCTGAACCGTTACTACCCTACGCCTTATTTCTTCTCGGCCAAAGTATTCCAGGAAATGCGCCTCGTCTCCATAGAACTGAAGAAAGTGTACCGCCAGCAAGATGCCGCCTTCATCGCCGTGCTCGACCATATCCGTACCAATCAGGCCGGAAGTGCCGACCTGCAACTGCTCAACAGCCGCCTGAACCGGACGAACGACGACAAGTTGAGCCATGGACTGAATATCACTTTGGCCACCCGAAGGGACAACGTGGACTTCATCAACCGCCGGAAACTATCCGAAATAGACACCGAAAGCACACTCTTTAAAGGCGAAATACAAGGCGAGTTCCCGGAAAGTTCGCTCCCCACGCTGATGGAACTGGAACTTAAACCCGGTGCACAAGTCATTTTCGTCAAAAACGACCAAGACAAACGTTGGGCAAACGGAACTCTGGGTACCGTTTCGGCCATAGACGAAAAGAACGGCCATATCTACGTCGTCACGGAAGACGGAACCGAAATGGAAGTCACCCGCGAAGTGTGGAGCAACATGCGCTACACCTACAACGAGCAAGAAAAAAAGATAGAAGAGGAAGAACTCGGCATCTTCCGGCAGTTCCCCCTGCGGTTGGCTTGGGCCATCACCATCCATAAAAGCCAGGGACTGACTTTCCGTAAAGTAACCATCGACTTCACCGGTGGCGTCTTCGCCGGAGGACAGGTATATGTAGCCTTGAGCCGCTGCATTTCATTGGAAGGTATATGTCTGAAGAAGGAAATATCCCGTTCGGATATTTTCGTCAAGCCCGAAATCATCCGGTTCGCCCAGCAATTCAATGACGAAAAGGCTATCGAGCAAGCCATGAAGAAAGCCAAAGCCGACATCGAATACCAAGCCGCCGTACAGGCATTCGACCGCGATGACTTCCGTGAAAGCCTCGACCACTTCTTCATAGCCATACACAGCAGATACGACATCGAAAAACCGGCCATCAAACGGTTCATTTGCAGCAAACTCAATATCATCAGCCGACTTAAACGCGAGAACGAAGAGTTGAAACGACAAATGGCAGCCCAACGCAAACAGATGCAGCAGTACGCCCATGAATATTACGAACTGGGCAACGCTTCCATCCTTCAGGCCCATAACCTGCGTGCCGCCCTGGCCAATTACGATAAGGCCTTGTCGCTCGATCCTTCATACGTAGACGCATGGATACGCAAAGGTGTCACGCTGCAAGACCATGGAGAATACGAAGATGCCCTCCAATGCTTCAACCGAGCCGCCGAACTCAGCACAGCCAATTTCAAAGTGCACTACAACCGGGGGAAGAACCACTTGCTTTGCGGACGTACAGAACAGGCTGTCGCCGATTTCGACAAAGCGGTTTCCCTTAAGCCCGAACACGCCAAAGCTCACGAACTGTTTGGCGATGCCCTGTCGCGCTGTGGCAAGGAAGAAGAGGCTGCTATCCACTGGGCCATCGCGGAAACGCTTCGGGAAAAGCGCAAGGGTCGTTAATCTTAGTTAATAAGAAGTCGGTTTGCGCACACAAATAAAGCTATTTTCGTACATTTGACTGTTTATTAACCTATTCATATTCAACATGAGAAAAAACCTAAAGACAGTGTTAGGCATTTGCCTTGTGTGTGCCGGTACATTCGCAAGCACCACAACCCTCCAAGCCAAAAAGAAAGTAGCTTACCTTTTTACCTATTTCACAGGTAACGCTCCCGAACAGGAACAAATCTGTTATGCCATCAGCACGGACGGGTTCAGCTATACTCCGTTGAATGACGGCAAGCCCGTCATTTCCTCCGACACGATTTCTTTAAAGAAGGGGGTACGCGATCCTCATATCTTAAGAGGCGAAGACGGCTACTTCTACATGGTAGTCACCGACATGCGTTCCAGTCAAGGATGGACCTCCAACCGGGGCATCGTACTGATGCGCAGCAAAGACATGGTCAACTGGACGCACCACACGGTAAACTTCCCTGAAAAATATGCCAACACGATGTTCGCCAACGTCATCCGCGTATGGGCGCCGCAAACCATCTACGACAAGAAGGCAAAAAAATACATGGTGTACTTTTCTATCCTGACCGACGACGGACAGTGCCCCTACGACAAGGTCTTTTGGGCATACGCCAATGAAGATTTCAGCGACCTTGAAGGAGAGCCCAAAGTCCTGTTCGACTACAAGAAACCTTCCATCGACACGGATATCGTGCAAGACGACAATGGAACTTATCACATCTTTTTCAAAACCGAAGGCGAACAGAAAAAAGGCATACGCCAATATCTGGCCAAAGACTTGCACAATCCGGCAGAATGGGAACTGTTGCCCGGTACGTTTGAAGATACCGACAAAGCGGTGGAAGGTTCCGGCGTGTTCCAACGGATAGAAGGAGACTGGGTTCTGATGTACGACTGCTACATGAACGGGCACTACCAGTTCTGCACCAGCAAAGACCTGATGAAGTTCAAACGCGTGCAGGATACAGCCACTCAGGGAGCGTTCACTCCGCGCCACGGCACGGTCATCGCCATCACCCAAAAAGAGCTGAAACGGCTGCAAAAGGCGTTTCCCAACACGAAGTAACCGGAAGGCGGCCCAAACCATCCGCCCCATTGAAACTAACCCATAAATTATAAAACCTATAGTAAATAATGAAAACGCAACTATTAACCTTTGCATTGGCTCTCGCGTTGGGACAGACAGCTATTGCCGAAAACACGACCCAGAAAATAGAACAAGTAACATCTTCCGTCACCCTTAGCGAAGATGTGGATTACATCGTGACGGGTACAACCCCGTTCGCCACGCCGGGCAGTATCAATATCACCAATACGGAACATGCCGTCGTGATTCTGGAAAACCTGCGTCCAAGCGAGGCTCTCAGTTACCTTTCCTTCATTAAGATTAATGGGGAGCCGGCGGTCAACGATGAGAACTGTCAAGTGAAAATGTATGCCCATGGCGCCATCATCTTTCCTTACAGCAAAGACATCAAACCGCTGACGGTCTATTCCGAGCCCAACTTCGGAGGGGAATCCGTCAATGATTTCGGACTGGAAAATTCCAACGGCTACATGAATACCCTTTCGACCGCCAAGCTCAACAATCGAATCAGGAGCTTCAAACTGAAGAGAGGCTACATGGTGACTTTTTCCAACAATCCCGGCGGAAAAGGTTACAGCCGCTGTTTCGTCGCCGATAAGGAAGACTTGGAGTTTGCCGAGCTACCTATGGAGCTCGACCACAGGATTTCTTCCTATCGCGTGTTCAAGTGGCATAATTTCCAGAAAAAAGGTATCGCCAGCGATGCAAGTGAAGAAATCGTCAACGCCCTCAAAGTAACATGGTGCTATGACTGGGGACAGGGCAATGCAAGCCGCGAGCCGGACTGCGAATGGGTTCCCCATCACATCTATGAAGACTGGCCTTCTGTCTCAACCTGCGGAAAGGTGACCCAATCCTGCCACATGCAGACCAACAACGAACCGGGCAACAGTGCCGACGACCATCCGCAAAGCGTGGAGACCGTGCTCAACAACTGGGAAAACCTTATGGCTACCGGCATGCGCCTGTGTTCCCCTTCATCCCACGACGGAAGCCTCTCATGGTTAGAACAGTTCATGACAGAAATCGACAAACGCGGTTGGCGTTGCGATATTCTCGACATGCACTGCTATTGGCCTGAATGGAACTTGAACAACCAACTGAAGGGTTATTATGACAAATACAAACGCCCCATTTGGGTGTCGGAATTCGTTTGGGGAGCTTCATGGAACAACAATGGTATCTTCGCCACAGACCGTTCGTTTTCCATCGAGAACCAACAGAAGAACTACGACGTAATGAGCAAGGTGCTTACCAACTGGAACAGTTTCGACTATGTGGAACGTTATGCCTATTGGAACAGCGAAGCCGATTGCTCCAAACTTTACAAGTATGGAAAAGACGGCAACCCTTCCGAAATTTCCATTCTTGGTAAATGGTATGGCGAAATGAACTCGGGTATGGGTTACAGAAAATCCTACGAGTTCGTGCCCAAGGTGGTGTACAGCACGCCCTCAGGACTGACTTTGGAATATACCGAACGCACACGTAAGTTGGCTCTCAATTGGGAGTATAAGAACAACATGGGCTTCACCGATTCCACATTGTTGGAAATGCGCTTGGACGATGGCGAATGGCAAACCTTGCAGAAATACGAAGCTCCGGACAAGAATTCCTATGCGTACAACGAAGTCTTCCCCGAAGATTTCAAACGGGGAACTTACACGTACCGGGTGCGCAACTTCGACATGGACGGGAACGTGCGTTCTACGGACGAAGTACAGCTCTCGTTGGTGGCAGCCAAGGGAGAACCGGGCTTCCAGTACGGCACCCTGGAAATCAGCGATACACAGGAGTTCAATACGGAATTCGATGCCATCGGTGAAGATGAAAAACCGGCCGTTTTTGCAGGCTTGCTTTCCTATAACGATTCAAAGGTCGTACCAGTCAATACAGTGGTCAGCGTGCTGAGCGACAAATTCTCCTTCTGGGCCTTCCCTTGGAACGAAGGGGACTACGAACAAACCATCACGGAACCGGAAACCACAGACTTCATGGTACTGCGCAAGGGTGCCCACCAAATCGGTGACATCACGATGGAAGTGGGAGAAAGTGCAAGCAAAATCAAGAACGACACCACGTGGATCAGTTTTGCCACCCCGTTCCCCGAAGGTGTAACTCCGGTAGTCATTGCCAACGTGCTGTCGCGCTACAAGGCATATCCCTACGTAGTCAAGGTTTGGGACATCACGAACAAAGGCTTCGCTGTCAAACTGGCCCGACAAGCCGCTGTGGACGAAACGACCAGCACTTTTGCCGGACAAGACATCTTCTACGTGGCAGCCACTCCGGGAACCGCCAAGATGGAAGACGGCAAGATTCTGACTGTGGGTCGCAATACAGAAGACAAGGTGGACGGCCGACGTGCCCGCGAAGTCAATCTCGTGGACGAGACGGGCAATGCCATAGGATTGTTCAGCCCCATCATGCTGTTTGGTCCCCAGACCAACAACTATGATTGTGCCTCCGTATACAGAATCAGCAGCTACACGACGGACGAAAGCAATACGGACATCAAAGACGTGCCCGCCACCACAGGAGTGAAAATCATCCGCCAAAAGGACAAGACCAACGAAACTATCAAGGAAATAGACAACGCCACCAACAATGGCGATATCATGGGCTGGATAGCCGTAAGTTCTCCCAAAGAAGGTGAATCAGGTATCAAAGGTACAATCGGATCCGCCCCGTTCAAAGTTTTCGTACGTGACGGCCATGTTATCGTAGACGGTACGGACAATTACCGGATTTACGCCATCAGCGGCCAACAGGTTCCCCGTACGGCACGCCTTTCAAGAGGTATTTATGTGGTAAAAGCCGGAAGCCACTCCGTCAAGATAATGGTTCCATAACCTCTCACAAGGGCTTCCGCAAGGCATCAGACGGCCTTGCCACAGTATCAACAGTTCGCCCCCGAACGGCATATCCTGCCATTCGGGGGCGAATCGTTTTCATAGATTTATATTGACATACAGCGACACACCCATATCTTTCAAAAGAAAACGCAACAGGCTATGAAACAAGTATTTATAGGTATGAAGAAATTGGCGTTCCGTTCTGCGCCAAACAAAAAATCAATCTCAGGCGAACGATTTTCCGTTCTGCGGCAAACGATTTTCAAATCTCAGCCCGACGAAAAAGCCTTTCCAAAATCCTTAAATCTTGAACGAAGCCTTCCCCCTCCTCTGCGTCTTGCCCATAAAAAAAGGGGCACCTTCTCACGAAGACACCCCCTCACATTTAACCTAAATTTAAAACATAGAAAATTGTATCATCATAACGGACGGATTACGTAAGTAAAGCTGTAATCCTGATAAGGCATGCGGTACTGTTCGAGCGGAATAGCTCCCCAACTGTTCACGCAAGCCAATCCGCGCTGACGCGCTGCCAACTTGACCACGCTGAAATCACGGGGTGTCAAGTCGCCGGAATGGCTCTGGTGGGCGTTCTTGTCCCAACCGTCATCCAAATCCGAAGCCAGATAGTTCAACGTGCTGCATTCCATCGGGGCGAAAGAATAGAACTCCAATCCCTTGCCGTTCTCATCCTTCACCTGCCAATAGCGTACCTCAGTCTTGTTTCCGCTTTCCTGCGGACGTACATAGCCCCAATACTGGTCGGCCACCTTCGCGTCGTACACCCCTAAACGGTCTCCGTTGTTACGGTCGATGTAGTTCTCGCCCGGTCCCTTTCCGTAATAGGTCAGCATATTATAGGCTTTCGGCATAACCAACTGCATACCGTAGCGCATCAGTTCCGGCTTGTGCTTGGCATCCTTATTGACCGTCATAGCCTCATTGACCACCAGTTCACCTGCCGGAGTCAACGTATAAGTCATCGTCAACGTAGCCTCTACCGACGGCATGTCATATACCACTTCGACGCCCTTCTCGGCCTTGCCTTCATTTTCCACCACCTTGAACGACTTCATCTTCATCTCAGGATTCTTCCAAGCATGCAACTTGCGTTGTGTGCCTGCCCCGTAGTCGTTGTCGGTCGGCGCACGCCAGAAATCGGGAGTAATGGCATAGCCCTCTTCCAACATCGGTTTCCCGTCCACGTCAAGGTAGTCAATCCAACCGTTCCAATGGTTGAAAGTGACAGAAGTGTTTCCTGCCGACAATGTGACCCATGCCACCTTTTCTTCTTTTTCCACTTTCCGGGTGTCATATTTGCCGGAAGTGACAGCCAATACGCTTTCCATCGTGGGGAAAGTATAAGGATTCACCACGAACTGTTCGCGTGCCACGGCATAGCCAGCATCGAGCATCGGTTCGGCTTTCTTCAGCACGAAGTCGAGGTTCAGCACCACTTCGCCTTTCACGTCCGCAGGCAAACTGTAACCATCCAGTTTCACCACACGTTTCTGCTGTGCGGGAATGTCGAGCGCATTCCGCCCGTTGGCCAATACTTTTCCTTCCGACTCCAACGTCCACTGCAATTCCACGTCGTCAAGCGACTTGAAGAAGTTCTCATTGTAAACTTCCACCTCGCCGACCTTCAAATCCTTGGCCGTAGCCCAGATGTTCTGATAGTAGTAACGCACTTCGTTGGCATGAGGATTCGGTTTGCGGTCGGGATTGATGATACCGTTGCAGTTGAAATTATGGTCGCTGGTGGGATAACGGCCAAAGTCGCCTCCGTAAGCATATATCGTCTTGCCCTGTTTGTTCTTCACGCGCAGCCCCTGGTCCACAAAGTCCCAGATGAAACCGCCTTGGTACTTCGGATACTTGCGTACCATGTCCCAATATTCCTTGAATCCTCCCATGGAGTTGCCCATGGCATGAGCATACTCGCACTGGATGAGCGGACGCGGGTTGTCGCCCTGCGAGTACTTGTCGCAGCCGCCGTAATCGTAATACATCGGGCAGAAGATATCCGTCTTGCCGTTCTGTCCGGCCTGTTCATACTGGCACGGACGGCTCGGGTCGTACGCCTTCACCAAGTCATACGCCTTCTCGAAGTTAGGCCCGTAACCGGCTTCGTTACCCACGCTCCAGAAGATGATGGAAGGATGGTTCTTGTAAATCTTGATATTGCTTTCGTTGCGCTCCAAGTGTGCCTTCTCATAAGTCGGCTCCTTGGCCAACGTCTTGTCGCCGTAGCCCATTCCGTGGCTTTCGATATTGGCTTCAGCCACCATGTAGATGCCGTATATGTCGCAAAGTTCATACCAACGCGGGTCGTTGGGATAATGACAGGTACGCACAGCATTGATGTTCAGCTCTTTCATCACGCGGATGTCTTCCAGCATGCGGTCCATCGACACCACATACCCCGTCACCGGGTCGAGTTCGTGACGGTTGGCTCCCTTGAACAACACCGGCTGTCCGTTTACCAACACCTGGGCGTTCTTGATTTCCACCTTGCGGAATCCCACGCGCTGCGGCACAACCTCGGCCACCTGCTTGCCGTCCATCAAGGTAGTATATAAAGTATAGAGGTTCGGCGTCTCGGCAGTCCACTTCAAAGGATTTTTGATATCGAAGTTTATTTTTACTTCACCGTTTCCTCCGACTTTAGCCGTCTGTGCAGCCACTTCTTTTCCTTCCTTGTCTTTCAGGGAGAACATCACGGTCTCACCCTTGGCTCCCACGGCGTTCAGTTTCACCTCCAACGTTCCGTCCTGATAATTGTTCACCAAATCGGGCGTAATGAACAAGTCGGCGATGTGGGCCTGAGGACGTGCATAGAGATATACTTCACGGGCTATTCCCGTAAAACGCCAGAAATCCTGGTCTTCAAGGTACGAACCGTCGCACCAACGCATCACCTGCATGGCAATCAGGTTCTCCTTGCCCGGCGTGAGATACTTCGTCAGGTCGAATTCCGCCGACACCTTGCTGTCTTCGCTGTATCCCACGAATTTGCCGTTCACCCATACCATCAGGTTGGACGTAGCCGAACCCACGTGCAGGTAAATCCGCTCACCTTTCCAATCGGCAGGCACGGTCACCATCTTACGGTACGACCCCGTATAATTGTTACGCTCTTCCACGAAAGGCGGTTCGGGTCTGAATTGTGTTCTCCATGGATAACCATTGTTGCTGTAAATGGCATCTCCGTAACCATTCAACTCCAGGATGCCGGGCACGGGAAAGTCCGTCCATTGCGAATCGTCGTACTTCAGGGAATAGAAGTCGCGAGGGGCCTTGTCGTGGTCCTTGGAAAAATTGAATTTCCACTTGCCTTCCAATGACAGATAACGTTCCGACCGGGCTTTCTGGTCTGCCTTTGCCAGATTCTCTGTCTCGTATGCGAAAAACGCCGCACGCGGAGCCATGGTGTTTACTTCGTTCACCTCGGGGTCCAACCACCAAGGTTTGTCTTTTTGCGCCTCAGCCGAAAGAACGGCCAGACAAGCACAAGAAAACATCAATTGTCTAAACATGGTACATTTGTTTTATTGCGTCATAGACGCGGTTAGTTAATCATTTAGAAACTGCATACAAAGATACGTTTTTTGTTCTTTTTTCTCTCTAAAATGCAAAGTTTTTTGCTAAAATATTACGTGTTCGCACAAGATTTATTAACTTTGAAGGGGAAAACCTAATCCTTTGTGGAAAAAATAACTTAAATATCATGAATACCGACTTTTCACAACCGTTCAATCCCGAAGCCTACGCCCCGTCCGGCAAGGCGGACATACGGTTCCGACGTTACGTGGAGAAAGGGATGCCATGGTTCTATGGCATCGTCTTTCCTGTCATTCTCGGCTTTTGCCTGTACACTTATGAGAAAGAAACGCTTTTCCGGATACAAGAGCTCAACCTCTTCTTGCCGGACAGTACTTTCTATCATACGCTCTCGGCATATCCGGGCGGCACATTGCAATGGGCAGCCTGTTTCCTCACGCAGTTTTTTTATTACCCGGCTGCCGGGACAGCCCTTCTCATAGCCGTTTGGGTCTGCATTTGCTTCGTCATGCGCTCGGCCTTCCGGCTTTCCCCTTCATGGAGTTTTCTTCCCGCCTTGGTTCCGGCCGCCCTGTTGGCCGGCATAGTGGAGATGGGCTATTTCATTTATTATATCAAATTACAAGGTTATTTCTTCACGGGCTCCCTTGGCATATTGGCGGCCCTGTCGGCCGTATGGATTTTCAGCCGTACAGCCAACCGGAACCCATATTGGGGCTACGCGTGGATGACCGTATGGCTTCTCGCCGGTTATCCTTTATTCGGAGCATACGCATTGGCCGGCACGGGCTACATGGTAGTGCTCTGTTGGCGTATGCCGGGTACGCTATATAAGAACCGCGTCACCCCTACGGTATGGGGACTGTTGCTGCTCGTCGGAGTCCCCCTTGCGGCATGGCATTTTTATAGCCAAACAGCCATCAGCGAAATCTACACGGCTGCCCTGCCGAGTTTCGATGCAGGCGGAGAAGTATTCGCAGACTATCGTACACCTTATTATATATTGTTTTTCCTGCCACTGGCGGGTGCCGTCCTCTATGATTACGTGCCGGCCATCAAGAAATATCCCCTCATCCTTCTGGCTCACTTGCTCGTATGGGCGGCCACTGCATGGGGATTGAAAAAGGCGTGGTATGTGGATGAGAATTTCCGCAAGGAACTGCTGATGGCACGTGCCATAGAGGAAGAAGACTGGGAACAGATTCCGGCCATTTTCCTGAGCGGGACGGCAGAGCCAACCCGCCTGATGGTCATGAACAAGAACCTGGCTTTGTTCCGCCTCGGACGGGCCGGTGACGAAATGTTCCAATACAGGGAAGGAGGCGCACGCCCCAACGCGCCGTTCCTCGTACGGTTGGCCCACGTAGGCGGTAAAGCCTTGTATTACCATTACGGACAGGAAAACTATTGCTATCGTTGGTGCATGGAAGACGGTGTGACTTTCGGATGGCGGACGGAATACCTGAAATACATGGCCAAAACTTCTATCGCGGGCGGCGACTACAAAGTGGCACGCAAATACATCGACATGCTCAAACGCACTCTTTTCCACAAAGAGTGGGCCGAGAAATACGAGACTTACCTCGACCATCCGGAACAAATACGGAAAAGCAAAGAGTTTGCGCCGATTATCCGGCTACTGCCCAGGGAAGACAAACTGAACTCGGACCTGAACGTCATCGAAATGTTCCTGCTGCGAACCTTTGCTTACGGCGAGAGCGACGACCCACTCTATCAGGAACAGACCTTGATAGCGGCCTTACAGATGAAGGACATCGACATTTTCTGGCCTCGCTTCTTCCAATATGCCACCCTGCATAACGGGAAGCCCATGCCGCGCCACTACCAGGAAGCTGCCTACTTGTACGGCCATCTGGAAAACAAGGTAGACATCAGCCACATGCCTTTCGACCAGGAAGTGAAAGACAGTTACCAGCGTTTTATGGAGTTCACCCAACAATGCGCCGGTATGACGGAGGCACAAATGGCGGAGGCTTTCCGGCCGCAGTTCGGCAACACCTTCTATTATTTCTATTTCTTAGTCAACGGATTACAAACCTACTAACCATGAAAATTGCTCACGTTCTGAAGACCCTGACCGGCGGTTGGCTGGCCGTCCTTTGTTTTGCTTGCAGCCCCCAAATGCCTGATGCCTATACGGAAAGTCAGGACGCACCGGACATTTATCCCGACTATACAGACGTGACGGTACCGCCGAACATAGCCCCGTTGCGTTTCATCGTGGACGAGAAGGCTGACGCTTATGCAGCCCGCATCAAATATCCCGGAGGAGAATGGACCACGGACGAACGGGAAGTGACTCCCTCCGTCTCGCAGTGGCGCGACATGCTGGCCTCGGCCAAAGGTGGTGCGCTCGACGTGGAAGTCTTTGTGGAACACGACGGACAATGGATGCGCCGCCGGCCATTTAAAATCCATGTAGCCGAAGAGGACATAGACCCTTACCTCTCCTACCGCCTCATCAGTCCTTCGTATGTCACTTACCGGGACTTGACCCTCAACCAACGCGATTTGACCAGCTTCGATGAAAGCGTCATTTACGGTAATATGATGAACACCGATGTGGAACATGCACAATGTATCAACTGCCATTCCTACCAGAACTACAATCCCCGGCGTATGCAGTTCCACGTGAGGGAAGACCGTGCCGGAACGGTCATTGCATACGACGGTACATTGGTCAAAGCCAACCTGAAAACGGATTCGCTCATCTCGGGCGGGGTATATCCCGCCTGGCACCCGACGGAAAAGCTCATCGCTTACTCGGTCAACCAGACCGGGCAGACGTTCCACACACGTGACTTACAGAAAGTGGAAGTACAAGACATGCTCAGCGACCTGATACTTTACGACGTGGAGAAAAACGAAGTGACGCGCATCCCGGGCGATGCCGACGAATTGGAAGTATTCCCGTGGTGGAGCCCGGACGGCAAATACCTTTATTATGCCTCAGCCCGTTTCGTACGCAAGGACACGATAGAGAACTTAGACAACGAAACCATCCTGCGCTATAAGGAAATCAAATACAATCTTTTCCGGAGAAGCTTCGACCCGGCTAGCCGCCGGATAGGTCCGCCCGAATTGGTATTCGACGCGGCCGCACTCGGAAAGAGTGCCACGTTGCCGCGCATATCGCCCGACGGACACTACCTGATGTTTACGCTCGGGGAATTCGGCGTGTTCCACATCTGGCACAAAGACGCGGACCTCTACCTGATGGACTTACGTACACGCCAAGTACGTCCCATGACGGAAATCAACTCTGACGATGTGGAAAGCTACCACTCGTGGAGCAGTAACGGACGGTGGGTGGTCTTCAGTAGCCGGCGTTACGACGGAAACTACACACGGCCTTTCATTGCCTACATCGACAAAAACGGCAAAGGGCACAAACCTTTCGAGTTGCCGCAGGAGGTACCCGACATGCACCGACGCTTCATGCGAAGCTACAACATCCCGGAATTCATGAACGGACCGGTCGAGATAACCCCGCAGGCGTTCGCCTCGCTTATCAGGGACACCGAAGCCCGACCGGCACGACAAAAGAACTAAACACGATAAAAAACCTATTAAAAAGTAATGAGAAACAAAACGATTAAAAGCCTGCTGCTCCCGGCGCTATGCTTCATAGCGGCAAACGGACAGGCGCAAGGCACATTGGAAGACTACCGGAGAGCATATTCCCTCTACGAGAAGTTCAATGCCACACAGGTGTATAACGACCCGGCGGACATACGATGGGACGGAAAAACTACATTCCACTACTCTGTCTATACGCCGGAAGGGACAGACTATTACGTAGGCAAAGTAACGGGAGACGTGAAAACGGCTGACGTAAAAGCAATTCACATGAAGGCCTTGGCGGAACTGCTTTCCCGCGAGACAGGAAAGGACATCCCACAAAACACGCTAAGACTGTCACACTTGAGTGTGGACGAGAACCAACCCACGTCCGTATCCTTCGAATTCGACGGTTACAAATGGAAAGTCGAAGAAGCTTGCACGGCCGAACTACGGTTAGGCAGCAAAGAAGAACTGCATTCTCCCAAAGGGCCATGGAAAAAACCGCGTCACTGGATGGAAGTGGACGATGAGAAAGGGGCGGCTCCCGTAGCGTCACCCGACGGGAAACGGCAAGCTTATATCAAGAACGACAATGTGTACGTCAGCGACCGGGACGGCCGCCACGAACGGGCGTTGAGCAACGACGGGACGGCCGGCAATTACTATTCCAGTTGGCTCAAATGGAGCCCGGACGGCAAATACGTATGTGCCAACAAGATACGTCCGGCCCAGAAACGGTATGTATATTACGTGGAAAGCTCGCCCAAAAGCCAGCTTCAGCCCATCCTTCACCAACAGGAATACGCCAAGCCGGGCGACGAATTGCGCTTCAAGGTGCCTTGCATATTCAACGTGGAAACAGGACAGGCCGTCATTCCGTCTACCGAACTCTTCGACCGCCAGTACGACTTGTACGGTCCGGAATGGAAAGAAGACGGGAAAGCGGTGACTTTTGAATATAACGAACGCGGCCATAAGACCTATCGCGTGCTGGAACTCGATGCGGAAACCGGAAAGGTACGCACACTCGTGGAGGAAAGCAGTCCCACCTTTGTCAACTACAGCCGTATGTTCCGCCATGTCCTGAAAGGCGGGAAAGAAATGATATGGATGAGCGAACGGGACAACTGGAACCACCTCTACATGATCGACCTGGAGAAAGGCAAGGTGGCCCGGCAAATCACAAAAGGCGACTGGGTGGTGCGCCGCGTGCTCAAAGTGGACGAAGACAACCAAGTGATTTACTTTACGGCCAGTGGTGTAAATCCCAAAGAAGACCCTTACCATGTACATTACTATAAAATAAACATGGACGGCAAAGAAATGACCTGCCTCACGCCAGAAGAAGGAAACCACTCGGCCGTCTTCAACGAAGATTTTACCTTGTTGGTCGACAAATACTCTACGGTGGAACAAGCTCCCGTCACCGTCCTGCGCACGACACAAGGCGAGAAAGCGGAGGAACGAACATTGGCACAAGCGGATTTAAGCAAAATCAAATCGGCCGGATGGACTGCCCCCGAAATCTTCACCGCTCCCGGACGGGACGGCGTGACACCTATGTGGGGCATCATCCAACGTCCGACCAATTTCGACCCGCAAAAGAAATATCCGGTCATCGAATACATCTATTCCGGCCCCGGAGATGCTTACACACCCAAAAGCTTCCTTCCCTACAACGGATATACGACGGCACTGGCCGAATTGGGATTCATCGTTGTGCAGCTCGACGCCATGGGGACATCCTATCGCGGAAAGAAGTTTGAAGAGGTGTGCTATAAGAACCTGAAAGATGCCGGTTTCCCCGACCGTATCCAGTGGATCAAGGCGGCAGCGGAAAAGTACCCCTATATGGACAGTACCCGTGTGGGGATATACGGTTGCTCTGCCGGAGGACAGGAAGCTTTGGCCGCCGTACTTTTCCACCCGGAATTCTACAAGGCATCCTACTCCAGTTGCGGTTGCCACGACAACCGGATGGACAAAATCTGGTGGAACGAACAGTGGATGGGCTATCCGGTGGACAGCAGCTACATCGCTTGCTCCAACGTGGAAAACGCCCACCGGCTGACGCGCCCGCTGATGCTCGTGGTAGGAGAAATGGACGACAACGTGGATCCGGCTTCCACCATGCAAGTGGTCGATGCCCTCATCAAAGCCAACAAGGATTTCGAGTTGGTGGTCCTGCCGGGCGTAAGGCACAGCATGGGCGAAAGCTACGGAGAACACAAGCGTTTCGATTTCTTCGTAAAAGAGTTCATGGGCGTGGAACCGCCGAAATGGGAAGAATTGAAACGAAAATAGAAAGAACTTTCATACGCAGACAGCCCGCCGGAATCCGGCGGGCTGTCTGCGTATGAAAGCCATACTTAGCCTCATTTTATGGCTATTGGAAATCTATCTCTCCGTAAGAGAGCGATCGCTCACACAAAGTTAGGATTTACCAAGGAACTAAGCAAACAAAAGTGAACAAAAATCAAACACTGCATACAAAATCCAGAAAACAAATTCCATATACTCCTTTGGTTATCAAGCAGTAAATACCCACTGTACGCTCTCTTACGGAGAGACAAACCCAATTACCAACCATTTAAATTCAAACTTTATGAAGAAACATTTGTTATGGACATGCTGCCTCTTGGCAGTAGGATTCGCTTCCTGTAGCGATGACGACGAAAAAAAGACTGACCCCACTCCTCCGGGAGACCAAGCCACGACAACTCCGGACGTAAGTCAGGATCTGGGCATACAATTCCCGGTGACCTCCATCAACGGAAGTTGGGAAGTATTCAATTACACTGACGGCAAACTAACAAGCGGTACGTTATCCAACCCGAACGGTACTTTCACCATCAGCCACAATCCGCTCACCATCAAGGTTGAAATGCAATACGGAGACAGCGGCGATGAAAGTTCCGTGGAAACCTACACCAATATCAAGGTAAACGACAAGGGATTTGCCACGTCGGCCACTTACCAATCCACGGACGTGTACGATGGCGAGACCGAAAAGACAAACGGACAGGCCACCATGGCATACGACGCGGATGGGCATATCACTGAAAAACAAGTGAACTCAACAGGCCCTGGATACACGGAGAACTATAAAATCACTTACACTTGGAACAACGGCAACCTGCTCAGCGTACAAGTTGAAGACCGCTATTCAGACAATGAAGAATCAGGAGTTCTGACGACCATTTACAAATACACGTATGGAGAAGGACAACCGAACCCCGGTATTTATTTTGATGGAATGTGGTACATGACTTACGACTTCATGTGGTATGCCGGACTGTTCGGAAAGACCACCAAGGACATCCCCACCTCCGTAAAATATACTGAAATAGAAGACGGGCAAGTCTACTATGAATATGAAAAAACGCTTGTCCCGCATTACAATGAAAACGGCTCATTGGCTTCTCTGGAGTATTGGAATGCAGCCGGGTATGTAGAACGGACCTATACATTCGGATATAACGGACAAGCCGTGGAAGCCTACGTGGACCCGGCCCAAAAGAGCCTGGAAACAAGACGGGCACACCGTATCCACCGGAAAGCAAAACCTATCCGGTATTAACCCGCATACCGTCGGACGGATTTTCCGCCCGACTTTATATCCAAAAAGTTGCGCCCCGGGAGTTTCCCGTGAAGGCGCAACTTTTTTAATATCTACAAAAATATACGGACTCAGCGCAAAACCACTGTCAGTTTGTTTGCCTCCGGCGTGTCCGAACTGTTGCCATACATGATTTCGTACTCACCGGGAACCACGCGCATTGTGTTCGTGGACGTGTCGAAGAACTCGAAAGCATCGGGAGACAGTTCGATGGTAACCGTACGGCTCTCGCCTGACTTCAGTTCCACACGACGGAAACCTCGAAGGCTCTTCAACGGACCATCCGTGTCGCCCACTCTACGGACGTAAACCTGAACCACCTCGGCACCGTCGCGATTGCCCGTGTTCTTCACATGAGCCGTGAACTTCACGCCCTCGCCCGCCTCCACAGAAGACTTGCTCAAACGACCTTTGGAGATGTCGAACGTGGTATAACTCAAACCATAGCCGAAGGGGAAGAGCGGCTTATCCGTCATGTAACGGTAAGTGCGACCCTTCATGCTGTAGTCTTCAAAGTCGGGAAGCTGCTCCGTGTTCTTGTAGAACGTCACGGGCAACTTGCCACTGGGATTGAAATCACCGAACAGCACGTCGGCCACGGCCAAGCCCCCGGCCTGGCCCGGATACCAAGCCTGCAAGATGGCATCGCACGATTCCAACTCCGGTACCAAAGCCATGGCGGAACCCGAACAGTTGACGAACACCACTTTCTTGCCTGCCGCCTTCAACGCCTTCAGGATGTCGCGCTGCACCTGAGGCAACTCGATAGAAGTACGGTCGCCTCCAGCAAAGCCCGGGCAATATACAAAATACTTGTCTTCTCCCTCCAAATTAGGAGAAATTCCACCTACGAAAATAACCGTTTCGGCATCCTTTACGCGTTCAACCACCTCGGCAGGCGGAATCTGGCGATGTACTCCGATGTCGAACTTCAGCAAGGCCTCGGCACCAGCCTGCATGTATTCGATTTTAATTTCATAATCCTTTCCGGCAGCAGCCTCCAATGTATATTCCCGTTTTGCACTGGAGTGTTCTCCCCAATAATCAATGACTTTTTCGCCATTCACATACACACGGTAGCCGTCATCTCCCTCTACGGCTAACGTATACTTATCCGAAACTTCCGGACGGAAAGTACCCTCATATACCGCCGTGAAGTTTTCCAATCCCACTCCCGACGTAAACACTGTATGCCCCCCATTGCTCAAACTGATAGGAGACGGCAATTCTTGGGTAGCCACAACCTCGCCCCGCATCTCCATATTATTCCAATACGTAGCTTTCATCCCCGGCCGACCGTCATGGGATACCTTATTATAATAGGAATCAAACACATGATTGTCCAGCAGCTCGCAACCTTTCTCGTACGGTACGTTGCCAATCGCCCCACGGATACCCTCCAGAATGGTATAAGTATGTGCCGGCACACCTTTATAATTTCCCCATTGCATGACGGAATCCACGGCATTCGGCCCCATCACGGCAATCTTTCCGGCATCGCCTTTGTCTAACGGCAGGATACCGTTGTTATGTAACAGTACCATGGACTTGCGCGTGACATCCAAAGCCATCCGGCGATGTGTTCCGCAATCCACCGTATCGATGCTGATACGGCTCCAAGGCACAAGCGCATCGTCGTCCATCTCGCCCAAAGCAAAACGAGCTTCCAACAGGCGGCGAAGACTGGTGTCAATGCGGTGTTCCGTAATCAACCCTCTTTCTACCGCCTCATCCAAATGGGCATATTCCACGCCACATTCCAGATCCGTCCCGTTGATGACGGCTGAAGCACTGGAGGTTGCCGCATCCGGATGGGTCTCATGGCGACCCTGATAGAAGAAATCGCTGATGGCTCCGCAATCGCTCACCACCAAATGCTTATACCCCCATTCGTCTCGTAATATTTGCGTGAGCAACCGGTTGCTTCCACAACAAGGTTCCCCTTCAAACCGTTGATAGGCACACATGACTTCTTTCACATCCGCCTCTTGCACCAACGCCTTGAAAGCCGGAAGATACGTTTCCCATAAATCACGCGGTTCCAGATTTTCCACATCGAAAGAATGGCGCTTGGCCTCGGGGCCGCTGTGCACAGCATAATGCTTGGCACAGGCATGCGTCTTGTCATACTTGGCATCAGCCGGCCCTTGCATGCCCCGGACTACCGCCACGCCCATACGGGTGGTCAAGTAGGGGTCCTCCCCCCAAGTTTCCTGCCCTCGTCCCCAACGCGGGTCGCGGAAAATGTTCACATTGGGATTCCAAAACGTCAATCCTTCGTTGCCCCGTCCGTAACGGCCATGACGCCGGGCATCATGGAATTTGGCACGCCCCTCATCGCTCACTGTCACATAAATATCTTCTATCAGCTTGTCGTCGAACACGGAAGCCATCCCCATAGTAATGGGATAAACCGTAGCCAAACCGTTACGGGCCACTCCGTGCAACGCCTCGCTCCACCAATTATAAGGCTTGATGCCCAAACGCTCCACGCCGGGAGACTGGTTTTGCATCAACGAGATTTTCTCTTTCAACGTCAACCGTTTCAACAAATCGTCCGCACGCTCCTGCGGTGACAAATCAGGATTTTTATAAGGTTCGTCCTGCGCCGGAGAGGACGTAGCCGCCATGACTCCCACACAGAAAGCAAAAACTAAATTTCTCATTTTTTTATCGTTTACTATTCAACACATCAAATACATTGTGTACTTTATATCCTCTCTCTGCTCAAAGTCCTACTGTTTCCCGGAATTTGATATCATCGGAAGAAGCTCCCACCATAAAGGTATATTCTCCCTTAGGAGTGATAAACTTGCGCTCCTGCTCATACCAATAACGCAAATCCTTCCTCGGTACACCGATCGTCACTTTGGACGTTTTACCTTTCTTTATATGTACCCGTTTAAAACCATGCAACTGTTTAAGCGGCATGTATGTGCCGGTTTCCGGATACTTCACGTAGACTTGTGCCACCTCATCGCCATCATACTTCCCGGTATTGGAAACTTCAAAGCTGACTTTCACAGTATCTTGCTCCACATTCACTCCCTTGCTCTTGTAGCGGAACTTGGTATAACTCAAACCGTAACCGAACTCATACAAAGGTTGGCCTTCAAAGTACTGGTAAGTACGTCCCTTCACGGAATAATTGTCAAAAGCCGGAATCTCATCCAAAGAATTATAATAGGTGAGAGGCAAACGACCGCCCGGGTTATAATCCCCGAATAAAACCTCCGCCACAGCATTTCCGCCCTGCTCACCGGGGTACCATGCGTTGAGAATAGCCGGGACATTCTCGTCCATCCAGTTTACGGCCATGGAACTTCCGGCCACCAATACCACCACCGTATTCGGATTGACCTTATAAAGTTCCTTGATAAACTCCTGCTGGTCTACCGGCAGTTCCAAAGAGAAACGGTCCTGTCCCTCCCGTTCTATGGACTTATTGATGCCCAACACTGCCACCGTCACATCGCACTCTGCCGCGACCTTACCGGCATCACCGAAACGAGCCAATACGTTTTGCGAACCGGCCGAAGGAGCTTTCCAATACAATCCGGCAAAACAGTCCCCGCCGTTGTCAAAGTACTCCACCTGCAATTTATACGTTTTTCCGGCTTCTAACTTTATCATGGCTTCATCCATCTGCACGCTGTGCTCGGTCCAAGCGTCTATCACCTTCTTGCCGTCTACATACACCCGGCAACCGTCATCCGACTTCATCCCTAACGTGTACACTCCGGACACGATAGGTTTCAACTGTCCCGTCCATCGAATAGACATAGGTGCTTCCGGTTGGAAACGGTCGGGCTTGTGCACCGGGTCATAAAGCAACTCTTCTTCCATCCGGACAGAAGCTTCACCGGACAAGCTATTGTTCCGGTAATATTCCACTTTCAAGCCCTCGGGGAAATAGGTTTTCGTCACCGGCTCAAAATCTTCGCTGGCGGAAACCCAAGGAGCATAAGCGACCTTGAAACCGTATTCTTCCGCATACTGCTTGATTCCGTCAAGAATCGTCACCGGCTCGTTCTTCGGCGTACCGCTGTAATCTCCGAACTCGCAATGCCCCGCACTGATGCCTACAACGGCTATGGATTTTACCTTCTTGGGATTCAACGGTAAAAAGTTATCTTTGTTTTTCAGCAACACCATACTTTGACGCGCTGCCTCCAAAGCCAAATCCTGATGAGCCTTGCAGCCTACCACGGACGGTTCTATCTGGTTATATGGGTTCTGTGACGGGGCGTCAAACAATCCCAACATCATACGTCCCCGGAGAATCCGGTAAGCAGCGGAGTCTATATCCGCTTCGCTCACCATATATTGCCGGTAAGCCTTCAACAGCCCTTCTCCATATACCTGATTACCGCATTCCAAATCCAGCCCGACTTTAACGGCCAACGTTGCGGCCGCCTCACGGGTCTTCACATAATGGTGCTTGGTAATCATCCATTCGGGAGCACTGCAATCCGAGACGATGTAACCATTGAATCCCCAATCTCCACGCAACACATTCTTTATCAAATAGGTGTTCACCGTACAAGGTACATCGTTCACGGCATTGTAGGCCATCATGATAGATTGCGCCTTTCCCTCCGTAATACAACGCTCGAAAGAAGGCAGGTAATACTCTCTTAAATCGCGCTCAGACACCTTGGCATTGCAACTCGAACGGTTGTGCTCTTCATTGTTCACCGCAAAATGCTTCGGCGTGGAAACCGTCTTCAGATACCGGGGATGATCGCCTTGCAAACCTTTCACAAAAGCCACTCCGAGCACCCCGCTCAAGTAGGGATCCTCTCCATACGTTTCCGGTGTACGTCCCCAACGAGGGTCACGGGCCATATTGACCGTAGGCGACCAAAAAGTCAGCAAGTCGCTTGCTCCGGCTATCTGCTTTTTTCCGTATTCCAATTCTTTCCATCGTCCGCGCGCCTCGTCCGAGATGGCAGAAGATATACGATACAATAACTCCGGATTCCACATGGCAGCCATACCTATGGCCTGCGGAAATACCGTGAAATCCCCCGGCCGCACCACTCCGTGCAAAGCTTCATTGCCATGATTGTACTTATCTATCCCCAAACGCCCGATGGCCGGGGCGTCATTGACCAACAAGGATATCTTTTCTTCCACAGTCAAACGGGACAACAGATCCATGATACGCTCGTGTTGAGGCGCTTTCATATCTCTGAACAACTCAGTTCCTCCGCCTGTTTGCCCCGACAAAGGCAGGGTACACAAAGCCATGGAACAGCCGATTACTTTCAATACATTCATACTTGACAGTTTAATAGATTATTGTGTTAAAGGTTTTAGGTTGTAATTTCAAAATCATCATCTTTTCGCCGCAGACCAGCCGTACGCCACGCTCGGCAGCTTCCCTGTTCATGCAAAATACAACGGTTTCCCCATCCGGATTCCGGAAGGCCAGCACGTCATTCCCTTTTTCTACTTTGAGCTTATGGGCACCCGGTTTCAAGAAATGGCTCAAATGTTTCAGCAAATAGAACTCCGGTGTATAGACCGCCTCCTTTGTAGAAGAAAGGACACGCACCAATGCGTTCTGTTTCCATCCCCACGAACTGGCTCCTTCATCCTGAAGCACCATATTAAAATACATATACGTATTCACGCCTCCGTCAAGATAAGTTTTAATCAAATCAAAGGTATGTTCGGCAGCCGCCCAATCGAAAGTACCGCTTCCACACTCGTTTTCCGTCTGCATCAACTGCATTTCAGGATATTTATCATGTATCTCGCCCACAATGTCCTTGCCTTCCCACTGTAAACCGATGCCACGTACATAACGGGCCGCTGCCGTATCCTGCATCACGCAGTCCAAATCAGCCATACGGTTGCAGTTGAACGTACCGAAATACAAATTCACTTCCGGATGCTCTTGTGCAAAGAGCGGACCGAGATACCGGCCGATAAAGTTGGCCATTGAAGCGGGTGTCCAACTGCAATTCGGCCATTGGTTCTTGGTGTAAGGCTCGTTTTGGAACTGCAACAAAGAAATGTTTATTCCCTCCTTCCGATAGGCTTCCACAAACTTGGATTGATAGAGCGCGTATGCCTTCAGATACTCCGGCTGCTGAATGAGATGGTCGCCTTCCACCTCGTTCTCTTTCGTAAAATCATTATGGTCTCCCGGTGCCGTAGCATAATGCCGGGTGGCTTTCATCCACACCGGCGGCGTCCAAGGCGAAGTCCATAACCTAAGCTCCGGATTCTGTTTTAACGCAGCCTTCACGTATGGAATCATCGCCTGCTTGTCACGCTCTATGGTGAAATGCCGCATTTCAAAGTCTCCGGCCGTATCATTGCATGTATAATAATCACGGGCAAAGTCGTTAGCCCCCATAGGGATACGCCCGTATGCAAAATGTATCCCTTCCGGAGCAAACAAAGCCTGCATGACCTCCTCCCGTCTTTCTTCCGGCAGCAACGCAAGGGCATCCCATCCAATCTCTCCGAAAGACCCGCCGAATCCGTCGAACGATTGTTCCTGTTCATCGGAAATCACAATGTCCGGCACTGTCCCATCTGCCGATTGCACTTCCACCACCGCTTGTTTCCAAATTTCCGTTTCAGACGTGGTATACACCTTTACCTCTTGTGTGCAAGCCAAAAGCCCGTAACTTGCCCACAGACAAATCCCTAATCGATAATTCTTTTTCATTTCACTATTTCAGTTAACATTTACTCCTTGTTTTTCATATCCAAAGAAGGAGGTACGTCTTCCGCCCCACTACCCCATTCCTTGTTGCATCGGTCTCCCATGACAAACTCAAGTTTACCTCCATTGACGATGTCTTCATGGCTAAACCAAGGTTTTGTCCAAACCTTCCCATTCAACTTGGCCGACTGAATGTATTTGTTCTCTTCCGAACAGTTTCGGGCTATGATTTCCAATGTCTTCCCATTGCTCATTTTCAGTTCTATGGAAGAGAAGAAAGGACTTCCGATATGATAAACCGGCAATCCGGGTGTTATCGGATAGAATCCCATCATGGAAAATACCACAAACGCTGAAAGCCCTCCGCCGTCTTCATCGCCGGGCATCCCCATCAGGTCGTTGCGGAACCACTGATGTACCAACGAACGTATGCGATGTTGCGTCTTCCACGGAGCACCGGCATAATTATATAAATAAGGTATATGCAAAGAAGGCTCGTTACCCATGGAATACTGCCCCACGTTGCCCGTATGGTCGGGAAGCTGGGCATAAAACTCATACTTCGGCCGTCCTAACCACTCATTGAAGGTGGCATCGAGATTCCGGACGAACGCCTCTTTTCCTCCCATCAGTTCCACCAAATCGCCTGCATTGTGCTGCACGTCCCAACGATATACCCAGGCGTTATTCTCGCCATAGTAATCCCGCGCCCCCATTCCTCCGGAGAAACGGTAGTCGAACGGTTCTATAAACTTGCCTTCTTTATCTTTAGGATGGAAAAAAGAAGTTTGCGGATTGAACAGGTTCCGGTAGTTATAAGAACAGTCCAGATAATGTTCCGCCTCATGCTCCAAACCCAACGCGGCAGCCATGCGAGACAGACACCATTGGTCGTAAGAAGTACCCAAGGTAACAGCCACCGCCTGCCGCTTTTCCCAAGAATTTACTTCCGGCACGGTTTCTTTCTCGCCGGGATAGAGAGCCGGAATATATCCTTTCTCCATGTAGAAGCTGTCCAACCACCCGGGAGCAGCGGAAGACCACGGTGCCAACGTTTTCTTCTCCACGCTGTTTTTAGCATACGCGTACGCTTCCCGCAAATCGAAATCCCGGACACCCTTACACCATGCATCGGCCATGACCGACACACCATGATTACAATTCATCCGGCGCGAATCTCCCGTAATCTCCGGGAAATTCGGAAGGCAGTGACGTCCGTCCGTCTCCGCCATTCTCAAAAAAGAACGAATCATATCCGTATGCTTAGGGGCGTCGAGCAAAATACGCAAAGGATGTGCCGCACGGTAACTGTCCCAAACCCAGTCATCCGTATAATATGCGTGCCCGCCATCATCATGTACCTTGTTGTCATAGACGCTGAAATAACGTCCGTCCTCGCTTACGCAAACCGGACGCTCCAAACAACGGTACAAAGACGTATAAAACACATGACGGTCGTTCTCCGTACCTCCAGAAATCCGAACCTTTCCCAACTCTTCATTCCATATACGACGGCCTTCTTCGGCCACCGTCTCCAACTTAAATCCCGGTATTTCCCTCTTCAGGTTCTTCTTGGCCTGCTCCACACTGATATACGATACGCCATAACGGACGTTCAAAGAAGACAAGGCAGGACTCCAGGACAGTGCCACACAAATGTCATCTCCTTCCGCCTTCCGTTTTTCCCTGTTCCATTTTCCGTCACGGAACACACCGCTTTGCTCCGGCGTCACGTCCGTCTCCATATAAATGTACACTTTCAGGTTATTCCATATATTCTGATAACCGTAGACCGTGTTCCCGTCGACTGTCAGTTCTCCATTTCCACCGTTCAGCACCAAATAAGGAACCGCATTCTGCCGCCGATAATCAAAATGATAAATGGCCGACTGGCGGGAAGGGGCAAAAGCCACGTGCAACTGCTGGTCGCATAAATCCACCTTATAATAATAAGGCTTCACCACTTCATTGTCATAATCATAATCCATCACACGTGCCAAATCCGTCTCGTCGCCTTGAAAGGGAGACAAATTAAAAACAAAGCTTCCCCGATGGCTGATTTGCAACACAGGCAAACCATGTAACTTTCCGGATGTGTAGTCTCCTCTTTGGGGGTAAACCCTCAACATACTGTTAGGCAAATGCACAATGGGATAAGTCGGAACCAACAAATGGCTGATGTTTCCCATATAGGGATTCACATAATCCACCGGTTCGGCTTTCGATGCCGCTACAACTTGTTGTTTCATGGTACACATGCCACAAAACAACAACAAGCACAGAATTTTCTTCAAGAATCTGCTTGTCATACATATCTGTTTAAAAAGGTTAGGTGAACAAAAGTAATGATTTAAACGGCTTCCTTTTTTATAAAAACAGTTCAAAATATGAAAAAAACAAGCCATCGGCAATCAAATCCACAGGATTCACAAACATAAAAGCATTTGTCTGCCATCCTTTCTAAAAACGACAGTCTTGAAAAACCGAAATGATGCACGATTCCATGAGCGCATATAATCCAAAAGAAAGTATGTCCAAACGCGGTTTATCCCCAACGTCCGGCATACTTTCTCTCTTATCGCGTTCTTATTAAGATTATTTATCCGATGTCCGTAAACATGGATACAGCATCCCTAACGTCCTACAACAATACAAACTTCAGTTTATTCCCTTCCGGTGTATCCGAACTGTTGCCATACATGATTTCGTACTCGCCGGGAACCACGCGCATCGTGTTCGTGGACGTGTCGAAGAACTCGAAAGCATCGGGAGACAGTTCGATGGTAACCGTACGGCTCTCGCCTGACTTCAGTTCCACACGACGGAAACCTCGAAGGCTCTTCAACGGACCATCCGTGTCGCCCACTCTACGGACGTAAACCTGAACCACCTCGGCACCGTCGCGATTGCCCGTGTTCTTCACATGAGCCGTGAACTTCACGCCCTCGCCCGCCTCCACAGAAGACTTGCTCAAACGACCTTTGGAGATGTCGAACGTGGTATAACTCAAACCATAGCCGAAGGGGAAGAGCGGCTTATCCGTCATGTAACGGTAAGTGCGACCCTTCATGCTGTAGTCTTCAAAGTCGGGAAGCTGCTCCGTGTTCTTGTAGAACGTCACGGGCAACTTGCCACTGGGATTGAAATCACCGAACAGCACATCGGCCACGGCCAAACCTCCGGCCTGACCCGGATACCAAGCCTGCAAGATGGCATCGCACGATTCCAACTCCGGTACCAAGGCCATGGCGGAACCCGAGCAGTTGACGAACACCACTTTCTTGCCTGCCGCCTTCAACGCCTTCAGAATGTCGCGCTGCACCTGAGGCAACTCGATAGAAGTACGGTCGCCTCCGGCAAAGCCCGGACAGTTGACATGGTTCTTTTCCTCGCCCTCCAAATCCGGAGATATGCCGCCTACGAAAACGACCGTGCCGGCATCTTTCACACGGTCAACCACTTCGGCTGGAGAAACCTGACGACGAATACCCACGTCGAACTTCAACAAAGCCTCACCCGCAGCCTGCACGTACTCGATTTTAATATCATAATCTTTCCCTGCCGTGGCATCCAAGACGTATTCACGCTTTTCGCGGGCATGCTCGCCCCAGTAATCAATGACCTTCTCGCCGTTCACATACACGCGGTAACCATCGTCTCCTTCAATCACCAAATCATATTTTCCACCCTGCGACGGACGGAAAGTACCTTCGTACACCGCCGTGAAGTTTTGCAGGTTCACTCCTGCCGCAAACACGGTATTCCCCCCGTTGTTCTTGTTGATCGGAGTGGCTAATTCCTGCGTGGCGACCGCCTCTCCTTTCATCTCCAGATTATTCCAATACGTGGCCTTCAATCCCGTCCTCCCGTCGTGCGACAACTGATGGAAATAAGAATCGAAGACTTCATTACTCAGAAGGTCGCACCCTTTTTCATATCGCACGTCACGGCCAAGCCTTTCACGAATACCGTCCAAGACCGTATAGGTATGCGAAGGCGTACCTTCATAGTTTCCCCATTGCATGACGGAATCCACCGCGTTCGGCCCCATTACGACGACATCGCCACGCGTCTTGTCCAAAGGAAGCACCCCGTCGTTGTGCAACAAGACCAAAGACTTACGGGCAATGTCCAAGGCCATCTGCTTATGTGTCTGGCAATCCACCGTATCTATGCCGATGCGGCTCCAAGGCACCAACGAGTCGTCATCCATTTCCCCGAGCGCAAAACGGGCTTCCAACAAACGGCAGAGACTGGTGTCGATACGGTGTTCCGTTATCAATCCCCTATCGACTGCCGCTTCCAATTGCATGTAATCCCCCCATCCGCATTCCAAGTCCGTCCCGCTGGTTACTGCGGAAGCACTGGCTGTAGCGGCATCGGGATGCGTCTCGTGCAGGCCCGGGTTAAAAAAGTCACCGATGGCACCGCAATCGCTCACCACCACATATTTAAATCCCCATTCATCGCGCAGGATTTGATGAAGCAGGCGTTCGCTCCCGCAACAGGGTTCTCCCTCGAAACGCTGATAGGCACACATCACTTCTTTCACATCGGCTTCTTGGACCAATACCTTGAAAGCCGGCAAGTAAGTCTCCCACAAATCGCGCGGGTCAAGCTGTTCCACGTCGAAATAATGACGCTTGGCTTCCGGCCCGCTATGTACGGCATAATGTTTCGCACAAGCGTGCAACTTGTCATACTTGGCATCCGCAGGACCTTGCAAGCCCCTGACCACAGCCACACCCATCCGGGAAGTCAGGTAAGGGTCTTCTCCCCAAGTCTCTTGCCCCCGTCCCCACCGGGGATCGCGGAAGATGTTCACATTGGGCGTCCAAAACGTCAATCCTTCGTTCATCTGCCCGTAGCGGCCTTTTTTGTGCGCATCGTGATATTTCGCACGGGCCTCGTCGCTCACCGTCGTGTACACGGCCTCCACGGCCTCATCGTCGAACACGGAAGCCATACCCATGGTGATGGGATAAACCGTGGCGACTCCGCTACGGGCCACTCCGTGCAACGCCTCGCTCCACCAGTTATAAGGCTTGATGCCCAAACGCTCCACTGCGGGAGAAGAATTAATCATCAAAGAAGCCTTCTCTTTCAGCGTCAATCTCTTCACCAAATCCTCAGCCCGTTCACGAGGAGACAAATCAGGATTCTTGTAAGGTTCGTTTTGCGCCCAACCTATATCAGCCACGGCCAACCCTAACCACAAAACAAATACGGTATTTTTCATGCTTATTTAAATTATAAATGGTTCTATCTTGCAAAATAAAATAATCCGCCACAGAACGGACATGGAGAAAAACACTAATCGCATGGATAATATTAAGGCCGCCCCGCCCCATAACGTAAAAAAGGTCGGCCCTGCTTTTTTTGCAAAGCCAACCTTTTGTTCAAAACGGCACTGCGGCACGACTTATTTCAATGTCACGGCCAAAGGCGTTTTCAACTGACGGCCGTACCGCTCCACGTTCTCCTGCCAAACGGCCATATCCGGCATATCATACTTGCTCCATGCGGAACCGAAATAATAGGTAAAAGTATCACCCGGTTCGTAGTTGCTGACTCCTACCACATGCCCCACGGCACCGGCCTCTTCTTTCGCCATCGGTACATATTCGACCGACTTCAAGCCTTCGGGGAACAAACAAGCTATGTATATCAGCCCGTTCATCGCCTCCGGATGATCCATCGCATCGGCATACGCCACATAACCGAGTTTTTTATTCATTACATACGCATCCGGCATACTCTTATGCACGGCAATACCGGCAGCCACCTTACGGGCTTCACTTAAATTGGCATAAGCCACTTCACATTTGTTCAGATGCGTACCCTTGTCCAGTGTAATGACACGGGTTTCCACCACGTCCTTATCCTGACCGACTTGCACCGGGGCAAACACCATACGGGCAGAAAAGCGCAACGGCCCCATGTCCAGGATTTCCACCTCTTTATAACATAAGGGATAGACAAAATCCTTCCCTTCCATCAAAGCAGGCACACCGGCTCCCATCGTCGGGCCTACCGTATAGGCATCCATTCCGTAACCATGGTCGCGGTGGTAAGTCAACGTACGATGCAAAGCGGCACACTCGCCTCCACGTCCGGCCTTACGCAACTTGTCCTGCAGGCCGTACGAAGTCAACTCGCTATGGTAGAAAGTTTCGAGCATCGGATAAGGCACATTCTTATTAAACACATCGAAACCATAAATGCGTTGTCCGCTTTTCTGGATGGCCGGACCGTATGCCCGCCAACCGTTCCGGTCGTTTTCCCAAGCCAAATCGTCTTCACGCGAAGCATACACACGTCCCCACGACGTGAAACGGTAGTCGGCCGGTAAACCTTTCACTATCGTCAGTTCAGTGGAAGAAACGGGACGAACGAAAGCCTGCAACAGGAGCTTACCGTCATGAGTCAACTGATAAGGCACTTCTGCCCTGTCTCCGTCATACACCACAAACTGACGTCCGCCACCGATACCGAGTTTCTCAAATATCGTCTTAGCCTCCAGTTCCACCACATCGTTACGGTTGTCTTTCGTCGTATTCCTTACCTCTACTTTTATGGAAAGGGAGTTCTTATCCTCCACGCTACCATCCAGATAACGCACACGTTCGCAAGCCGCCAACAGCCAAGCCCCCGTACCGAACGGTGCCTGCGACCGAGCATCCACCTTACGGGTCGGGTCGGGCTTCTCGCCAATGGGCTGCACATAACCGATGCTGCCATCGGGCTGAAGCGCCGTAGAAACCAGATAATTCCAAGCTTTCTCAATCACCGGAGCATACTCGGCCTTGTCCAGCAAACCATGGTTTACGCCCCACATCAGGCCGTAGGCAAAGAATGCCGTACCGCTCGTCTCCGGTCCCGGAGCATCCTCTTCGCACAACATACTGCGGCTCCAATATCCTTCCGGCCTCTGGCAGCGTGCCACACCTTGCGCCAACTCCCTGAACCGTTTCAAAAAGAAACCGCGGTGCTCATAGTCCTCCGGCATGTCGCCCAGTACCTTGGCCAAACCTGCCAACACCCATCCGTCGCCACGCGCCCAGAAACTCTTTCCGCCACTGGCAGTCTTCACTTTGGGATAGATATACTTCGCGTCACGGTAATACAACTGCGCCTCCGCATCATACATCAGGCTGTCGCTCCACAAGAAGTTATCGTACATGCGGTCCAGAAACATGCGGTCACCCGTCAACTTATACATCTTCGTCATCAACGGCATCACCATGTAGAGGGCATCCGCCCACCACCAGAACTTGTTCTCATCCAAATGACAGGCGTACGTCATTACCTCCTTCGCACGGGCTACCTTATAATCGGCCGGATTCAGATTATACATGTCGATGTAGGTCTGGAAACAAATCTGCCAGTCGCCGAACAACACGAAATCCTGCCCCTCGCCATACGTCTTGTACTTCCAGTTCCGTTTGTCATCGCTGTTTGCGCCCCGCCAACGGTTATGCTCGCACCATTGCTGACTGTATTCATAATAAGCAGCCTTCCCGGTCAGCCTGTAAGCTTCCATGTTTCCGGTGTAATAAGCGGCGTTGTCCCAAAAAGCGCGTGTCTTGGGCAAATTGTTCGCCTGCCAATAGTCATTTACTTTCTCTATCAGCCGCAAGACGTCAGCCGACCCCGCGCTGCCTTGTCCTGCCGCAGGAAAAAGCACACCTGCACACCACAAGACCATCCACACGCGCAAAAACTTGAAATCAAAGTGTTTCATGTAGATTAATATTAATAATTAATGAATTGGTTCTTCATGCTTCGCATGTTCCGCAAAAGTAAATAAAAAAAATATAACCACGAAGCTTTTTACGGATTACCTTCCTAAAAAGCAGTATTTTGTGCTCGCGAACAATCGCAAACATACGCCTAACGGGTTTGCTCCCTGCGGTCGGCAAGCCTTCCCTGCCATGCGCCCCGCTCCTTCATCCTGCGCTTCAACCGTTCGGTAAACTCATAGTTTTTCAGTCCCCAGTCGGGAGCAATCAGCAAGTCCTTAGGAGATTGCGATACAAAACGCTCCAATACCAAATCGCTCCTCAGGCGTTCGATATAGTCGATAACCAGCTCGATATATTCATCCGCCGTATACAGATGAAACTGTTCCGGATGCAAAGCATACTCGTGTGCCATACGTGTGCCCCTTATCAGTTGAAGTTGGTGGATTTTCAAAGCGGTCAGAGGCAAACGGGACACCAACGCAGCCTGCCCGACCAACTCGTCACGCTTCTCTCCGGGCAGCCCGAGGATGATATGCCCACCGGTTCGTATGCCTGCATCCGCCGTACGCCGGACGGTTTCCGCCGTCTCGGCAAACGTATGCCCGCGATTGATGCGGACAAGCGTCCCGTCGTCCACACTCTCTATCCCGTACTCCACCATCAGGAAAGTACGGCGGTTCAGTCCGGTCAGATAATCCAGCAATGCCTGCGGCATACAGTCGGGACGCGTGCCAATGACTATTCCCACCACATCCGGCACAACCAAAGCTTCTTCATACTTCCGGATAACCTCATCTACTTCTCCATACGTATTCGTATAAGCTTGGAAATAAGCCAGGAACTTCATATCCGGATACTTTCGTCCGAAAAAGCGCTTGCCTTCTTCCAACTGCTCCGTAATCGTTTTCTCCGTACGGCAATAGGCCGGATTAAACGTCTGGTTGTTGCAGTAAGTACATCCGCCCCAACCTTTTTCCCCATTACGGTTAGGACAAGTAAAACCCGCATTGATGGAAATCTTTTGTACTTTGAAAGGAAATTCCCGACGCAGGAATTCTCCGTAGTCTGTATATAAATAAGGTATAGCCATACTTTTTAAACCGTTATTGCCTCGCAAAGATAGAAAAAAAACTTATCTTTGCGATAAAATAGTTCTAAGGTTAAGATATTATCCATTACATCTAAAATAAAATGAAAAAGATTACAACCTTTTTAGTCGGATGCCTCCTGGCAGCCGTTCCCGTACATTCGAATGCGACGGGACTTTCATTAAAAGAGTTGTGTGCAGGCGAATATGCCGCCAAACGCATCTATGGCGTGAACCCGCTCAACGACGGAGAAAGCTATTCCCGGCTGAGCGACGATCACAAACAAATCATCACCTATTCCTTCAAGGACGGACGGCAGAAAGACGTGCTGTTCGACGTGGCTACGGCAAGGGACGTCAAACTGGAAAAGATAGACGGCTACATCCTGTCGCCGGACGAAAAGAAAATGCTGATACAAACGGAAACGAAACCCATCTACCGTCATTCCTTCACCGCCGTGTACTATTTGTACGACATTGCCAACCGCACCCTCACCCCCTTGTCGGACAACGGCCCTCAACAGTCGCCCAAGTTCTCACCGGACGGCAATCTTGTCGGTTTCGTCCGCGACAATAATCTGTTCCTGGTCAAACTGCTGTTCAACAACAGCGAAAGCCAAATCACCAAAGACGGGAAATTCAACGAGGTCATCAACGGCATCCCCGATTGGGTGAACGAGGAAGAGTTCAGCACAAGCTGTTCCTTCGACTTCAACGCCGACAATACCATGATAGCATGGATCCGTTATGACGAAAGCAAGGTGTCTACGTTCTCCTTCCCATGGTATAAAGGTAGCCATCCGGCCAAGGAACAGTATGCGGAATATCCGGGCCGCTATGAATATAAGTATCCTATGGCCGGCACCACAAACTCCACCGTCAGCGTACAGACGTTCGACATCAAGGCACGTGTAATCCGCACGATGAAACTGCCCCTCGAAGCCGACAGTTACATCCCGCGCATCCGGTTTACCAGCGACCCGGCCAAACTCGCTGTCTTCACATTGAACCGCCATCAGGACTGCTTGGAAGTGTACATGGCCAATCCGCGCTCCACGGAATGTAAAAAAATCCTGCGCGACAATGTGGACAAGTACGTCAATGAAAACGTCTTTAAAAACCTGGCCTTCTATCCCAACCGTTTTGTGCTGACCAGCGAGCGGGACGGATACAACCACCTTTACCTCTACGACTTGAACGGAAGCCTGATAAAAAAGGCCGTCGGCGGCCAACTCATCATCAAAAGTTTCTATGGGTACGACACGGCGGACGGCAGTTTCTATTTCTCCGCCAACCCGGCAGACGACCCGATGCACACGGCCGTTTACAGGAGCGACAGCAAGGGCAAAATAGAAAAACTCTCCGCAAAAGAAGGCGACAACAGCGCCATATTCAGCAAAAACATGAAGTATTACATGAATGTCTATTCCAACATCCGTACTCCGTACGTGACCACTCTTTGTAACCGCAACGGCAAGACGCTGAAAGTACTCGAAGACAACCAAGCATTAGTGGCTAAACTCAACGGCCAGAATTTAGGGACGCGCGAGTTCTTCCAATTCACTACGGGAGAAGGCATACAGTTGAACGGCTACATGGTAAAACCTGCCGATTTCAATCCGGGCAAGAAATATCCCGTCGTCATGTTCCAGTACAGCGGTCCCGGTTCGCAACAAGTCCTCGACTCTTGGGGAACCGGCAGCATGGGCGGTACCTTGTATGAACAATACTTGGCACAACAAGGCTTCATCTGTGTCTGCGTAGACGGACGGGGCACCGGAGGAAGGGGCGCAGAGTTCGAGAAATGCACCTACCTGAACTTAGGCTACTTAGAAGCAAAAGACCAAGCGGAAACCGCCCTTTATCTGGGTACGCTGCCCTACGTTGATGCCTCGCGTATCGGTATCTGGGGTTGGAGTTACGGAGGCTTCAATACACTGATGAGCATGAGCGAAGGCCGTCCCGTCTTCGCCGCCGGAGTGGCCGTTGCCCCTCCTACCTGTTGGCGTTACTACGACACGGTCTACACGGAACGCTTCATGCGCACCCCGAAGGAAAACGCCGCCGGATACGCCCGCGGTCCGATAAGCCAAGCCGACAAGTTGCATGGCAAGCTCCTGATTTGCCACGGCACGGCCGACGACAACGTCCACTTCCGCAACTCCATGGAGTATGCCGAAGCATTGGTGCAAGCCGGCAAGCCGTTCATGATGCTCCCCTATAACAACCGCAACCATAACATCACCGGCGGCAACACCCGTAACCATCTTTACACGAGCATCACGAATTTCTTCATCGAAAACATGAAATAAGGAAACGAAACTGCCCAATGGGCTTTTCATGAAAGAACCTTACACGATATAATTCACATTATCAACATATTACAATCTGCGCCAAACGAAAAATCATTCTCTTGAGAGTAAATTTCCGTTTGGCGCAGATTGATTTTTCATTCTCTAAAGAATGATTTTACGGCTTCTGCAACATAGAATTATCTTCACAAGTTCCAAATATTCTTGTTGCACAAGGCTTCAAACTCCATGTCGGCTTCCACCGCATCATCAACAGGAATTCCCCTTCCCGGAGATTGGGCTATCAAGCCAGACAACTCCACATCGGCAATTTCCACCGAAGGACAAACATACTTCTTTTTCATCTCAGTTCTTTTTTATATACCAAATTACCACTTCTACGGCATCGCTCACGTCCACCTCGCCGTCACGGTTCATATCGGCCTTGTCAAGCGGCACTTCGGGCATCTTGCCCAAATACGCCCCCACAATGGCTACTGCGTCCGTCACATCGGCCAGCTTGTCTCCGTTCACATCGCCTTCCTCCCCGGTATCCACGTCGGGCTGTCCGCCTCCGGCCGGTTCGTCCGGGTTGTCCGGGGCGAATACATAACGCGCTTCCACCGTCACATCCTCCGTAGGCATGGAAAAATTAAACCCTTCCGCATCGCTCAGTTTCCGCCCTTCGCTGTACCATCCCCGGAAAACAAAACCTTGGTTGGCATAAGCTTGGAGATAGACCCACTCGCCTTCTTCCACCTTGCCCCCGCTCTCGCGGTTGAACGAGCAGGCTTCCTTAGGCGTGCAGTCCAACCACAAACGGTGCCGGAGCACCAAAGACGGTTCGGACGGATTAGTGGGGTCATAAGCATACAGGGCCACAAAATGTGCATCTTCTTCGCCTACGGTATAAGCGAATCCCATCTCAGCAGAATAGTCCGCACCGTCTTTCTGCCATCCCACGAAACGGAACGTGGAGGAGGCCGCAGAAGTGTTGACATACACCCCTGCGCCCTTTTCATACTTTCCCGCTCCGGACACGTAACCGGCCTCTGCCGGACGGGCTTCCACCATCACCCGGTAGAGCGTGTTCGGTTCGGGAGGATTGGGCGGATTGAACTCGTCCTGCCCACAGACGGGCAGGATGCCGGCCATGCAAAAGGCCGACACCGTGCACCACGTCCGTAAGAAAACTGCCACCGTCCTCATCGTACCACGACCTTACGGGCTTGTCCGCCCACATTGACCACATAGACTCCGGGACGCACGTCCAGACTGCCGTTGCCGTCGATGGTACCCATCAAAATACCGGAAAGGGCGGTCACCGTCGTACGAAGCCCGTCGGCCCCGCTCACTGCAATCGTGCCGTTTTCCACATCCACCACAGCCTCGCCTGCAGCAAACACCCCGTTCACCCCGGTAGCCGAAGCCGACTTCACCAAAAGGAAGCGGTCGTGGAACGTGCCAGCCTCGGAAGAGAACACGTAATCCCCTTCGGAGAAGTCATGGCTTGCGCCCGTCAACTTGTCTTTCAGCATTACCCCCACGTCAGCACGGGTCAAGCCGATGGTATAATTTCCGGCGGCCTGCACCTCATAGCCCAAGGGCACCACGCCGTTACCCTCCGGACGTTCGTTGATGGCATATTTCACGCCTTGGCCGTCCAACGAATACAGTTGCGGCACACCTTCCGCCATGAACTTGGCTGCGTCGCAACCCACCTCATACGTTTCGCGCTTCCGGGCATTGAACACCACACGCGTCTTGTCCGTCACCTTCCCGTCGGAAAGGGTAAGGTTCACCAACCGGCGTTCCACGCCTGCCGCGCGGCGCATCCGTCGCGGTGCCACATTAGCCCGCCGGGCAGCCTCGGATTGCAACTTCGTCTTGCGGTGTGCGGCATGGAACGTGATACCGTCCTCGGCATTGGGCTTCTGCACAAAGAAAGCCTGGTAAGGATAGAGCACGTAGTCGTCATCCTGAGGATTATAAGCCTCATACGACCACCCGTTCCATATCGTGACGGGATAGTCATACCCCAAATCTTGCAAGTCGAAATAAGAAGTATAGGGATTGCCCACGAAATTCCATCCGGCATCCTGCACCTCGTCCGCCCCATGGCTCTGCAAGAGAATGTCGCGGTTATCGCCGTCGAACTTCGCATCCGGGACTTGGAAAGTCAACGTTCCGGATTGGCTTCCTTGGAAGATATACCCCACACCGGCGGTCAACTTATCAGCCGTCCAGTCTTTCCAGCCTCCCCTGCCGTGTTGTGCACGTTCCGCACCATCGTACCACCGCAGGACGTAACTTCCATCATACTTGATGTTCTTCTTGTCAATGGGATATGGGAAACAGAAGAAATACCAACGATTGGCTTCCACCTGTATGTCGATATGCAGGTTCTTGGCATTGATGTTACAATGTCCGTCCTTGTTGCCTTGCCCGATAACCGAAGCCCCGTTTCCATTGCCGTCGTCTTTAAGGTGCACGTCACCCAAGTCCTGGCTCTCGCTCCCTTCGACCACCAGTCCCGAACCGGGATTGAGGTCGGCATCCGGACCTTGCACTTCGCCGGTCCCGGGAATGGTGTCACCCTCCAAACGGGGTGTTTCCTCGTCAATCACCAAGTCTTTGTTCAGGTAGAAGTACTCGTAAGGTTCGTTGAACTCCACCAACGACCGGAATTGAGACCATTGCGTATCCCAATAATAATTCCCAAACGCCGTCTCCGGAACATGCAATGTTGCGTTCTGAAATACTTGTCCTTCAAATGTATTTTGATCTAATTCCAAAGGTTCGACAACATAGGCATATACATTTTTAATTGAGTGATTACCATAAAAAGCATCACTTCCTACCCGAAGTACAGAAGCAGGAAAACGAACTTCCTCTAAGCTATTATTATTGAAAGCTTGAGAACCTATATATTGTAGACCATTTGGAAATTTTACCGTTTTTAAATTGCACCGATCAAAAGCACCATTTCCAATATACTCCAACGTTGATGGAAATGACACCGAGCCTAAATTCATCTCCGCAAAAGCATAGTCTCCAATGAATACACATCCCTCCGGAATATAAATAATATCATTCCACTGTCCCATATAATCGGAACAATGGTAAAACGCACGGTACCCAATCTTTTCCACACCATTGGACAAATCTATCCCACGTAAAGAACTGCATTCAGAATAAGCTTCATAACCGATTTCCCTCACCCCATACTTTGGCATCGTAATATACTGAATACCACTTTGGCTAAAAGATTTATATCCAATATAATCAAGGGAATCCGGCAATATACATAATTCTAATGGCAACCCCTCAAAAGCATAATCAGGAATAGAATCGTTCATGGAATGGTAACCTTGGTAATGTTCATAAGGGCAATATACAACCCTTGCACCGCTCAAGTCCAATTCCCGCAAGTTTACCAACTTGTTACGTATCACCATAAAGTCATAACTGTTAACGGTTCCATTCACCTTTAACTTGATTACGGCATTTGCATTATCCTTGTCCACTAATCCTCCTATGGCATCAAATACGGCAGACGAAGAATTATTTGCTACCACATCCACAATACGATTGTAGTCTTTATCAAGTCCCACGATACGGCTTGCAGACAATTGCGGCCATTCTGTTTTATACATATCCAATGATTCCTTAGGAACTCTAACGAGCAAAGAACCGGACATTCCTCCCTTAGGTGGAACTTGCGCCAAGAAAGTTACTACTCTTACACCATTAAAAGCACCATCACCTATATAAGATAAATTCTTCGGTAAAAAGACTGAGTCCAACTCATTGCAAGACGAAAATGCACTCTTTCCTATTTTTTCCAAATTTTCCGGAAAATCAACCCTTTGGATTTGTTTCAACGAAGAAAATACATAAGGCTTCAATTCAGTTAAAGATTCTGGAAGAACCACATGGGTTAACAGTTCCCCTTTCACATACAACTTCAAACGTTCCTCGGCATACCATGGGCAAAAGGAACCTCCAAAATCAATTTGCAACCAATCATTTAAGTCATCTATCTTTATGTTCTGCAAAGAATAACACTGCGTGAATGCGTCTTCTGCCACCTTTACCAAGGTAGACGGAAATTTAATGGAAGTAATTTGAGTATCCCCGTCAAACAAATGAGATTTTAATTCTGTCACCCCTTCCGGTATAACCACTTCATCTGCCATTTTTTTGCCATCTATATATAGCTTTGCGTTATATGCACAAACATGCCCTTCATAAAAATTATTTGCTGCTCCGAACCTATCACTGTTCAGCCACGTGGAAAAATCTTTTATGTCAATACGCCTGATACTGTCACATGTACACTCTCCATAGTAGTTTTCATACTTTCCACAAAAGACACTCCAGTCAATTGACTTCATCGTGCTTGGGAAAGAAAGTGTTTCCAATCTTCCACACCCGATAAAAGCACCATCACCGATTTTAGTCATTCCTTCAGGAAAAGATAAGGAAGTCAAACCAGAGCAATTTGAAAAAGCAGACTCACCTATAATTTTCAATCCTTTAGGAAAAGACAAAGAAGTCAAACCGGAGCAACCAGAAAAAGCATACCCGCCAATAGCTTTCAAACCCTCAGGAAAAGATAAGGAAGTCAAACCAGAGCAATTGAGAAAAGCATGCATGCCAATGGTTTTCAAGCCTTCAGGCAGTCGTACAGAAGTCAATTCACCACAATTATAAAAAGCACTTCCACCAATACTGTCCACCACATAATAATGTCCGTAATACTCCACCGTCTCGGGAATCACCACATCACCCGAATAACTAACATCTCCACTTACCACCACCGCCTTACCATTGACGATATCATAATAAATGCCATTTTTCTCGAACTGATAGGCTTGCACCTCAAAAAGTCCGAGAAGAACGAACCATAAAAGTAAAAATATCTTTTTCATCTTGTTTTTGTTTTAAGTTCTACTTGGATTGTAAAAAAACACCACGACGGGTGGAAAGATATACACGCCCCGGAACCAAACGTTCCACGCGCCGCCCTAAAAGGTCATAACAGGTGTCGTCCGGCAAAGTCACGTCCGTCCGGCTGTCCGTAATGCCGGTGGCGTTACGCTCCATCCTGAGGTTCACCCCAGCAGATACGGAAGCCGAAAGGTAGCACCGTCCGGCAGGCAAAGCAAAAGGCACGTCCCCCACACGGTAGAACCTCACGCCGTCCCCTTGGTTTTGCAGGATGTATCCCTCGGTGACCTCCTGCGGCGTGACAATCCCCGTCAGCCCGTTCACCGTGACCGAGCGCGTATCTTCTGGATAAAGCGAAGCGTCCACAGTACCCTCCAACACACCGCTGAAACCGTTCGCCGCATACAACACATAGGGCGTATAGGCCTGTAAAGCCGTCACGGGGTCGAGCTTCAAAACCCCGTCGCTGACGGATGCAACCGTATAAGCTTCCAAACCGGCAGGCAGTGCCTCTAATCCAAAAGGCAGGATGCAAGTACCGTAACGGTTAGCGGCAGAAATGGATATGGGAACAGACGCATGATTGCCCACCTCGATTTCTCCCGTGTTTAAATCTCCCTCGGGGATATACTTTTGGGCATTCTCGGCCACCGTAAGGTTCAAACCGAACATCCGGATTTCCCCCATACCGGGCTTGGCGTACGGAGATGCCTTGACCGACACCCGGAACAACCGCCCGGAAAATGACGTGAAGTCCTCGTTCAGAGAAGAGAAACAAGCCACACGTAGGTTGCCGTTCACCTGCAACCCACTGGCAAAAATATGCGTGAACTGCGGGAACCCCATACTGTCGTCATGCGGATACATCCCTTCCAAGCCACACATCATGGCACAATTTCCCTTGTCGTTGGGAACGAAAACCAAATCCTCGGGCAAAGCGATTTCCATATTGTAGGCCGTGTAAAAACGGGAACCTTCCACGCCCACAATGAAATCAACGGTTTCCCCTCCGGGTTGTACCACCGCCGGAGCCTCCACCACAAAATGGTCTGAAGTCGTAATAGGAAGTTTGGCCTGACCAAACACCCGGGGCGGGAACAAACACAACACCCACACCCATCTGATAAAAGCTTTCATAACAGCTTCCTCCTTAAACCACCGGGGACTCCCGAAAACCGGTGCTTTTAAACAAGACTTGCGTAGCATATACAAAAAAAAGCGCGGGAATCTGTACCCGTTGCCCGTTCATTTTATCAAGGCCTTCGCATGCCTTACCCCTAAAAACGAACAACAACCAGAAGCCCACGCTGATATGTATATATAATCCCCCTTTAAGCCAGCACCCGAAATGGATGCTGACAAAAAAGGGATGCATATAACACACCCACAGGACACCTACCGTTGCCATGCTCTTTTAAGGGTCACCGAAGTTGCGAAGTTCAGATAAAAATAAGAGCAGAGCGCCAAGTAAACGCCTTTTCCATATATGGTATTCCCCTCACCCGCCTTGCGAACAAGGCACCGGCGTGGAAACACATTGCAAATGTAACACTTTCTTTATAATAAAAGAAATAATAAAGGAGAAATCAGCCTCCCTCACTTGTAAATCAAAAATATAGCCGGCACTTTGGACAAATCCGGAAGAGAATGCTTCTTCCATTCCTGTACCGTTCGTGTTCTTATATACTCTTCTTTACAAGTTATGCCTGCCGCCACACAAAGGCGGGTCTGTGGACGGCATGTCCGAAGAATCTCCTCGAACATCTTGGCATTACGGTAAGGTGTCTCGATGAACAACTGGGTCTGATGTTCCGTATATACCCGCTGTTCCAACATTTTAATACGTTTGGTCCGTTCAGCCGGGTCTATCGGAAGGTAACCGTTGAAAGCAAAACTCTGCCCGTTGAAGCCGGACGCCATCACGGCTAAAATCATGGAAGACGGTCCCACCAAAGGAATGACCCGCAGTCCCTTACGTTGGGCAATGGCCACCACATCGGCTCCCGGGTCGGCCACAGCCGGACAACCGGCCTCCGAAATCACACCGACCGGCATCCCTTGTTCCAAAGGGTGCAGATAGGACGCAAACGCTTCCGGAGAGGCGTGCTTCCCCATGGCGTAAAAAGTCAACTCATCTATATTGATGTCTCGATCCACCTTTTTCAGAAAACGGCGGGCCGAACGCAAATCCTCCACGATGAAATGTCTGATGTTCCGGATAACCTCAGTATTATAATCCGGCAAAACCTGTGAATGAGGTGTATCCCCCAACGTGACAGGTATCAAATAAAGTGCTGGTTCCATTACTTTTTGTTTGCTGACGGATGATACCCCGACTCACGGAGAATCTTTTCATAATCATTCTCATGAAGCAATTCACCGATCGTCACCCGGGGATGTGATTTCATATAATGGTCTATGATTTGCAAGCCCAACCACAAACCAATCTGATCTGGGCTGTCCTTCCCGATATAAGGCGTAGTTCCACGAGGCTCCATGAAAAGCCTGATCATCGTCAAATCTGCAGAAGTCAGAACACCATGCCCCATCAGCCAATTCCATACTTCTGTTTCGTTCTCCTTGTACCAAAGCACGCGTTCTTCTTCAAAACCGGCTTCTTGCTCCAAAGAGATATTCCGGCAATGCGCAATCACCCAATGTATCTTCCCGTAATCTGCGATATAATCCAACAAGGTATGCACCTTATCGTCCGGCAAAGGATATTCATGGGACAGATAATAGAACAAAGCATCCGACACCAACCAACTTCGGTCCATTACCCGACGTTGATAATCATGATAATATTTGCGGTACAATGGATAGTCACGCCCCAAATACTTGTCCAGACTGATACCCAACAAGCTGTCGCCCACCACAATACTTTGGTTCAAACCGGATATCTGAGTATACATAAACGGTATACGGAAACTGGGGTCAGCCTTCTTGACTTGCTCGAATACCGAAGAAATTTCTGCTTCCTCCACATTCAAATCCGTGTACTCATCATGCACGTCTTCCAACAACACCTGCATAGTGGAGTCAAGATAATACTCCCGCAAACGCTGTTCGATACGCGGTTCCTGTACGGCTCCGATAGCCAACACCTCTTCTATAAGCAACCGTGTCGCAGCCGGGTATTCCGTATTCATACGCTGGAGAGAAGTGAAACTATTCAAGGAAACGAATTCATCAACCAAACGGTCATAACGGAATATTTTTTCTCCTTTATCCGACTGGCTATCCGTCCACCAGGGAACGGAACTCCACCGACAAGAAGAAAAAAACATAGTCAGGCCTATTAAAATCAATAAAACTCGCTTCAAAACTTATTATTCGTTAAATACGCATACAAATATACAAACAAATACATTAATCACAAACTATTTTACTAAAAAAAGCAAAAAGAAAACTATATATGGGGCAAATCGGAGTATTTATGACGATTTTGGAAATAGTAAGCCCACAAAATACTAAACCGAGCCTGTTCCGGAATAGGGTTCACGACCATACGGGACAGATTTTCCTTCCGGGACGCCCGAAAATCTTTCTTTTGCTTTCTGAAATCAGCCCTCGCCCGAAATACAGCCTGAAAAGACCGTCTCTCTCCTTTCAGCAAAAATTGGAGGGCAGCCAACATGTCCAACCAGAAACGACAACGCATGACCGTACTCAGGCGTTCATCCGGCAGATTCTTATAAAGCATATAAAGGTTATTCCGGAAATTCAAATAGGTCTTATGCGGGTTTTCCTTGGACAACGTGCCTCCTCCTACATGATAAACCACAGCCGACGGTATACAAACGATATCGTATCCGCGACTGCGTAATCGCCAACAAAAATCTATCTCCTCCATGTGGGCGAAAAAACGGGCATCCAAACCTCCGACTTCATGATAAACGGCACTACGTACCATCAAAGCGGCTCCGGTGGCCCAAAAAACAGGTGCCACAGTATCGTATTGCCCCTCATCGGTTTCCACCGTATTCATTATTCGCCCCCTGCAATACGGATAGCCCCAAGCATCCATGTATCCTCCTGCCGCTCCCGCATACTCAAATTTATCCGGTGCATGCCAACTTAAGATTTTGGGTTGGCAGGCTGCTACCTCCGGATGGGTATCCAAATACTGCAACATGGGAGAAATCCAATCGTCTTTCACCTCCACATCCGAATTCAACAAAACAAAATATTCGGCCTCAATCTGTGCCAAAGCCCGGTTATACCCTTCGGCAAAACCATAATTCTGTTCCAATAAGATTGTTTTCACTGCAGGAAAATCTACTGAAAGAAGCTCCAACGACTTATCCGTAGAAGCATTGTCGGCCACATATATCTCTGCCTGTGTATGAGCCAGCACACCAGGCAAAAAGCGACGAAGCATTTCTTCTCCGTTCCAATTTAAAATGACTACAGCCACTTTGTCCATATCCTTCCTCTCCTACTATTATAATAAGGTGGCACGCAAAGCCGATCTGTCTACATTAAAATCTCCCAAACGTACACGGACAATCTGATTGTCCAAATTCTCTTCGACAGGCAATTCCACCCGGATATAGTTGGCCGTAAAGCCATGCATCACTCCTTCCGTTCGGGACCTTTCCAACAGGACTTCAGCCTCGGTTCCGATGTAACGCTGATAAAACGCTTCCCATTTCGCATCAGACAGCTCCAATAGCCGTTGGCTACGTCGATGTTTCTCCTCAGGCGAAACGGAATGTTCTATTTTCAGAGCCATCGTCCCGGGACGCTCCGAATAACTGAACACATGCAACTGACTCACATCCAACGAACGGATGAATTCGAATGCTTCTTCAAAACATTCCTCCGTCTCGCCCCTTGTACCTACAATCACATCCACACCGATAAAGGCATCAGGCATCAGTTCCTTCACACGTGATATCTTCTCTGCAAAAAATTTTGTAGTATAACGGCGACGCATAAGCTTCAACACTTCATCACTACCACTTTGCAATGGTATATGAAAATGAGGCATAAACGCACGCGACTCTGCGCAATAGGCCAATACTTCCTCAGTCAGCAAATTAGGTTCGATGGAAGATATACGATAACGGGCTATACCTTCCACCCGGTCAAGCGCTTTCACCAAATCCAAAAAGCTCTCGCCGGTGGTCTTACCGAAATCTCCGATATTCACTCCGGTCAACACTATTTCACGACCACCTTCCGATGCAGCTTGTTCTGCTTGACGAACCAATGAGGCTATGCTACCGTTACGGCTACGCCCACGAGCGTATGGAATCGTACAATACGTACAATAGTAATCGCATCCGTCTTGCACCTTCAGAAAATAACGTGTCCGGTCGCCACATGAACAGGAAGGGACAAATGTATGTATATCTTTCGTAGGTACTGTGTAAGCCTCGTGCTCCGCATCAGCTAGTTTACGTTCTGCCGGCAACAAGGGCAAACGTTCCTCTAAATAACGCAATATATCTCCTTTCTGTTCTGCCCCTAAAACCAGATCCACTCCGTCGATGGCAGAAACCTGCTCCGGTTTAAGTTGAGCATAACAGCCCGTCACCACTACAAAGGCACCGGGATGTTGTCTCACCAACTTGTGAATAGCCTGCCGACATTTATGATCGGCGACCTCTGTCACCGAACAAGTATTCACCACACAAATATCGGCACGTTCTCCGGCTCGCACCGTCCTCACTCCCATCTCCTTCAACAAACGCCCTATTGTAGAAGTCTCTGCAAAATTCAACTTACAGCCTAACGTAAAATATACGGCTTTCTTCCCCTCAAAAACGGATGCTTCTGTCATATCATCTATAGTATAATCCAATCTTAATCACTGTTCCAACCGCAAAGTTACATAATTCTATGGAATAGCACATAGAGAACCTCGAAAAATTAACAGTACATAAAATATTGATTCATTGCAACTTATATAAGTCTTAAAAAATAAGTATCAAAAAAAAGAGGGCAAAGTGTACAACATATCAAAAAAGTATATACCTTTGCAATGTTTTAATAAGCAATTGATTGTTTTACAGATTTAAAAAAGCAAAAAAATGAAAAAGTTAGCATTTTTGTTCGTAGCTTTCGCAGCTATTTCTTTCGCATCTTGCGGTAACAAAACTTCTCAGGCTGAAACTGCAGCAGATACTGACACTGTAGCTGTAGAAGAAGAAATCGTAGAAGTTGATTCTGTAGTTGCTGATAGCGCTGCCGCTGATGCTGCTGTAGTTGCTGATAGCGCTGCCGCTGAAGCTCCTGCTGCTGAATAATTCAGTACAGATACGAACTAAAAGGAACAAGAGATCATACGCGAGTATGGTCTCTATTTTTTATACCGATTCCTTATTTTCGGAATCTATCTCTTTTAGCACGATAAATCTGATTAATAAAAAAGGGGAACACCCCTCACTGGATATTCCCCCTATAAATAACACACAATATAAATAGCCCTTAATTAAGCTTCTTCCGCTACAACCTCAAAAGGTATCTCAACAGAAACTTCCTTATGCAATTTTACAGTAGCATGATATGAACCCACTTCCTTCACATCTTTCACTACAATAATCTTACGGTCAATATCAAAACCAAGCTTCTTCAACTCGTCTGCAATCTGCAAACTGTTTACCGAGCCATAGATGACACCCGTAGCACTCACCTTAGTAGGAATAGTCAAAGCAACCTCAGCCAACTTATCAGCCAATGCCTGAGCCTCATTCTTGATTTTCTCCAACTTATGAGCACGCTGCTTCAAAACCTCAGCCAACATTTTCTTGGCAGAATCGGAAGCAATCACAGCCTTACCGGTAGGAATAAGGTAGTTACGACCGTAACCTGACTTTACGTCTACAATATCATTCTTGTAGCCCAAGCCTATAATATCTTCTTTCAATATAATTTCCATGCTTACTCCTCCTTATTATTATTTCATCATATCTGTTACAAATGGAAGAAGTGCCAAATGACGGGCTCTCTTGACAGCCTGTGCTACACGACGCTGATACTTCAAGGAAGTACCTGTAATGCGACGGGGCAAAATCTTACCCTGCTCATTCAAGAATTTCTTCAAGAATTCGGGATCCTTATAGTCAATGTACTTAATACCGCTTTTTTTGAAACGACAGTACTTTTTCTTCTTCACGTCTACGGTCGGCGGAGTCAAATATCTGATTTCTGATTGCTGTGCCATGATTTAATCCTCCTTTTTTGATTTGTTATTTCTTCTTTTCTCAGCGTATTCTGCTGCATACTTCTCCATTTTGATAGTCAAAAAGCGAAGTACTTTCTCATCACGACGGAAATTGACTTCCAAAGTTTTAATCACTTCAGGCTGTGCCTTGAACTCCATAAGGATATAAAATCCCGTGGATTTCTTTTCAATGGCGTAAGCCAATTTCTTCAGGCCCCAGTTCTCTTCATTGATAATCTCTGCACCATTGTCAGTGAGGATTCCTCTGAACTTGTTGACCGCTTCCTTCATCTGATCGTCAGATAAAACGGGAGTTAAAATGAAAACGGTTTCGTATTGATTCATAATCCGTTAAATAAATAATTAATAATGTTTTTGCAAAAATGCGGTGCAAAATTACGCTTTTCTCTGCTATTATGCAAATTTTCCAGACCTTAATTCCAATCAAAGCCTTAAAAAAGAGGAGCTGAAAAAGCAGTAGCCTGAAGCTTTAAAGAAATTTAATAAGCTTACACAGCCGCAATCTATAATAAATATCATACCTTTGTATGGTCGAACAATCTGAAGGACATGAGCGAACAATTCAATTTCGATATAAAATTAATCTTTGCCATCCTGAACGGGAAGGTGTCGGCTGCAATCAACCGTAAGCTCTACCGTAACTTCCGGCAGTATAATGTAGACATTACTCCGGAACAATGGACGGTGTTGCTGTATCTATGGGAAAAAGACGGTGTCACGCAACAAGAATTGTGTAACGCCACTTTCAAGGACAAACCGAGTATGACACGGCTGATCGACAATATGGAGCGTCTGAATCTCGTTGTCAGAATATCCGGAAAAACAGACCGGAGAATCAATCTGATTCATCTGACCAAGACTGGACGGGATTTGGAAGAGAAATCGAGATTTATCGCCAACAAGACCCTGAAAGAGGCTCTGCGCGGCCTCAGTGTGGAAGAATTAAGCATAAGCCAGGAAGTTTTAAGAAAAGTGTTTTTAAACACAAAAGATTAAAATGCTCCTTTCCCGTCTTTTTTTCTATGAAAAGTTTCGGAGTTTAAATAATTATGCTTTAATTTGTAGGCTGAATGGAGAAAAACATAAAAAGAAACATACAATGAATAATTTTTTAAAGAATTTGGGTATTCTCTTAATCGTTCTGGGAACTGCGGTATTGGTTCTAAGTTATGTGTGCAACTGGCTTGATTATAACTGGCCTAACGGTATAGCTTTATTGGCTATTGTGGTCGGTATTATCGTCCACATTGTCATGAACAAGAAAATACAAGATTAAGAGGTATAAAAAATGGCCCCGGATATCCTCAAGGAAATCCGGGGCCTCTTATTTTTACGCTATCTTATTCCTCTTCTGTTGTGGGGATAATCAGACGATAGCCTTTTCCATGGACGTTGTTGATCTCGATGGAAGGATCGTCTTTCAGATGCTTACGCAATTTTGTGATATACACATCCATGCTCCGGGCATTGAAATAGTTGTCATCAATCCAAATCGTCTTCAAAGCCAGTTCACGCTGTAATACATCATTGGCATGTGCACAAAGCAATGAAAGCAACTCGCTCTCCTTGGTTGTCAACTTGGTCTGCTTGTCACCGATAGCCAAAATCTGCCGTTGCGTATCGAAAGTGAAACGACCTAGTTTATACATATTCGTTTCTTTTACTTTCTTGCCTCTCACACGGCGTAAGATGGCCTCCATACGGAATACCAATTCTTCCATCGAAAAAGGTTTGGTGATGTAGTCGTCAGCCCCTATTTTAAATCCGTCGAAAATATCCTCCTTCAGGTTCTTGGCCGTCAGGAATATGATAGGTATTTCTGCATTGACCTGCCGGATTTCCTGTGCCAACTGGAATCCATCCTTTTTAGGCATCATAACGTCCAACACACACATTTCATAACGGTTCTTCAAGAAGGCCTTGTAACCGGCATCTCCGTCCGGAAACAGTTCCGCCTCATACCCCTTGGCCTGTAAATACTCTCTCAGCAACATGCCCAGGCTCTCATCGTCCTCGCATAATAATATTCGCAATTTTTCTTCCATAATTCTTATTTTTTTATTGTTGGTAATGTGATTATAAATTTCGTTCCATGACCGTATTCGCTTTCTGCATGTATCACGCCATTCTGTAGCCCCACGATCTTCTTGACGTAGGCCAGTCCTAAACCGAAACCTTTAACGTCATGTTTATTGCCGGTATGCACACGATAAAACTTATCGAAAATCCTCTTCAAATCATCTTTCTGTATGCCTATGCCGTTATCTTCTATTGAAATATTGATCTTGTCCCCCGTATTCCATGTCCGAAGAGTCAAATGCAGTTCCACATCATCACGCTTATATTTGACTGCATTGTCCATCAAATTGAATATCACATTCGTAAAGTGCATCTCATCCACATAAATCTCCGCCTGGTCGGCTTTGAAATCAGACGATATGCTTCCTCCGTTCTGCGACACCTTCAAGGTAAACGTCTTAATGACTCCCGCCAATAACTGATGTGCATCCAACTCTTTCTGCTTAAAAGCTATATTATCTCTGTCGTACAAAGACATTTGCAATACTTTTTCCACCTGAAAACGCAAACGTTTGGTCTCATCGTTAATGACCCGTGAAAGATTCTCGTACATCGCCTCGCTCTTCTTTATCGACTGGTCGCTCAGCATCTGGGCTGCCAATGAAATAGACGAGATCGGGGTCTTGAATTCATGCGTCATATTGTTAATGAAGTCATTTTTCATTTCCGTCACCTTTTTCTGGCGGAATATCACATATATCGTAAAGACAAAAGTGACAAACAGAATAATGGTAAAGGCCAATGCCGGAATCATCATCCGTGCCGTTTCCAGCAAATAGGAGTTCATATCCGGAAAATGAATCCTCACAATGCCGATTTTACCCGCAGGGTCATTGCGGAACAAGACCTGGGAATATGAATAGTCTTTCCCTTTCTCTTCGTAGTCCGGGCAACGGTATACTTCTCGTCCGTCATTGGTAGCCACCGTGAAATGATAAGGAATACTGATTCCATTATTTTCAAGCGCATTACGGATGTCCTGATCCAGCAATTTGAAATTAATCCGCTCTTCCAGAGGTTTCTCACTCGCTTTATACAAGATAGTGTATATTACTTCATCAAGCAAACCCTTATGATATACATACGCATTCTTCACATACTCCTGAAACGACCTGGTGGCCTCGTCAATCGAATTATTACGCTCGATACGCAACACTTTCGGCATAGTAGAAGGATGCTTCACTATCGTATGCAATTCGAAATCGGAATATATCTTTTCACCTCCGTGTGCAGCTCCTACCCCGTTGCTCGCATCTGCAGTACCGACTGCCCCTCCCATATAAAGCTTGGGCAAAGAATCCGAACTCGGGCTTAAATTGTCCCGCGTAAAGTTCTCCAGATAACGAAACGTCTCGTTCTGCTCCAAGTTACGGGATGCCTGATTCAGACTACGAACTACGGATTCGTCAAATTGCTCCTTCCGCATCTTCACCATCTGCTCGATGTAGCGCATCTGCAACAAAAGAAGTCCCAAAAACGAAACTCCGATAATTACACTTACTATCCAGATTGTAGACCTTTTCATATCAGCAAATATACATATCGAAAACGGGCATTAAGCTCATAAAAACTTATTCCTTCATTGAATTTAACGTTATTAACAATAAAGCAGCATAAAACGATTTATACAAGCAAATAAGGATTGCTTTATCTTAAAAACGAGCGATTCTATGGCCAACAGAAGGATATCCATATATATTCCTCAAACGAACCCTCTCACATGTCCTATAGATAAGTTTTTTATTGCGCGGCAAACGAAAAATCATTTGGCAGTGATTGATTTTTCGTTTGGCGCAGAAAAAAATCCCGCCTTTCAACTTACTTGTTCACCCAAGCAAAAAAGTCGAAAAGCGGGATACCTTCAGTAGCTTAGTTTATTATTCTTCTTTATCTTGTTTAGCTTCAAAATCCTTAATCAGTTTCTCCTGTACGTCTGCCGGTACCAATTCGTAGCTGGCAAACGACATGATGAAAGAGGCACGACCACCGGTGATGGAACTTAAAGAGGTGCAATAATTAGACATCTCTTTCAACGGCACTTTAGCCACAAGTTTCTCATAACCGTTCTCGCTGGTCATCCCCATAATCATGCCGCGGCGCCCTTGCAAGTCGCTCATCACATCGCCCATCTTGTCGCTGGGAACAAAAACCTCCACATCGTAAATAGGCTCCAAAATCTTCGGACCGGCCTCTTTAAAGGCCATACTGAAAGCATTACGCCCGGCCAACATAAAAGAAATCTCATTGGAATCTACAGGATGCATCTTTCCGTCATACACGATGACACGGACATCACGGGCATAACTACCCGTCAACGGGCCTTGTTCCATACGCTGCATCACACCTTTCAGAATAGCCGGCATGAAACGGGCGTCAATGGCACCGCCCACCACGGAGTTGATAAAGACGAGCTTGCCGCCCCACTCCAAGGGTACTTCTTCCTTGCTACGCGCATTAATCCGGAATTCTTGTCCGTTGAAACGATATACTTCCGGATCGGGCATACCTTCATAATAGGGTTCCACAATCAAATGCACTTCGCCGAACTGCCCCGCTCCTCCCGACTGTTTCTTATGGCGGTAGTCGGCACGCGCAGCCTTCGTAATAGTCTCGCGATAAGGGATACGCGGTTCTTCGAACTTGATAGCTATCTTCTCATTATTTTCCATACGCCACTTCAACGTGCGTAAATGGAATTCCCCTTGTCCGTGTACCAGTATCTGACGCAATTCTTTGCTCTGCTCCACTACCCACGTGGGATCTTCCTCACGCATACGGTTCAAGGCATTCATCATCTTCTCGGTCTCTGCCTCGTTCACGGCCTTTACCGCACGGGTATATTTCGGATTGGGATATTTGATGAAGTTGAAGCGGTTCTCACTATTTTTATCATTCAAAGTATTCCCCGTCTTCACATCCTTCAGCTTCACCGTGCAACCGATATCTCCGGCCACCAGTTCTTCAACCTTGATACGGTTGGCACCTGCACAAACGAACAACTGCGACATGCGTTCCTTCGACCCGCGATCGGCATTGTTCAAATCATCACCTTCATGCACCTTACCACTCATCACCTTGAAATACTGTACCTCGCCGATATGAGGTTCTACGCCGGTCTTGAAGAAATAAAGCGAAGTCGGACCGTCCGCATCGGGAGTCACCTCCATACCTCTGGTATTATGCACTTTGGGCATCTCGCTGACGAAAGGCACGACATTGCCCAAAAATTCCATCAAGCGCCGTACCCCCATATCCTTTCCCGCACAAACACAGAACACCGGGAACATCCCCCGTGCTGCCAATCCCTTGCGGATGCCCTCACGCATCTCGTCTTCGGTCAGCGTTTCGCTCTCAAAGAACTTCTCCATCAATGTTTCGTCGTTCTCGGCAGCGGCCTCGACCAATACCTTGTGCATCTCCATGGCCTTCTCTTTCTGGTCTTCCGGGATTTCCTCTATCGTCGGTTCTCCACCTTCAGGCCCCCAGGAGTATTTCTTCATCAGCAACACGTCAATCAAGGCATTGAAGTCCGGCCCCGTTTTTATAGGATACTGTACCGGAACAACCTTGTTGCCGTAAATAGAAGTCAACTGCTCCAATATGGCATCGTAATCGCACTTTTCGTCATCCAACTGGTTTACCAGAAAAATCACGGGTTTACCTAACTTTTCCGTATATCTGAAATGATTCTGCGTCCCGACTTCCGCACCATATTGCCCGTTCAGCAACAACACGGCCGTATCCGTCACATTCAGTGCCGTCAACGCCGCACCCACAAAATCATCCGAACCCGGACAGTCTATGATATTCAGTTTCTTATTGTTCCATTCCACATGATATACTGTGGAAAAAACCGAATAACCGTATTCCTGCTCCACCGGAAAATAGTCGCTCACTGTGTTTTTCGCCGTGATTCTGCCACGACGTTTTATCAACCCGCTTTCATAGAGCAAGGCTTCTGTGAGTGTTGTTTTACCGGAACCATCATTTCCCAACAGGGCTATGTTTTTAATCTCGTTTGTTTGATATACTTTCATCGTGTAACATTTAAAGGTAACAACTAAACGGCACGAAATTTAGCAATAAAATCCCACACAGCCAACGATTCCGTGATTTTGTTAATTATGTTTTTAAACATAGTCCGCTTTATTGGGCTATTTTTACCCCTTTCACTACCTTTGCAGCATAGAGTTTTACACCTTATTATATATGGCCGGAATTTACATCCATATTCCATTCTGTACAAGCCGTTGTGTATATTGCGACTTTTATTCCACAACATACGGGGAAAAAGACAAGGCTTACATAAGTGCCCTGACGAACGAATTGCGTTTAAGGGCAATTTACTTGCAACAAGACGGGCAAATGCCCGTAATTGAAACTATATATATAGGAGGCGGGACCCCTTCTACGCTCGATACGTCTTTACTCGAACCTATCTTCGAAGTACTATACCGAACGTACCACGTGTCCGACCGGGCAGAAATTACCATCGAGGCCAATCCGGACGACCTCACTCCACGAAAAATCAAATCACTACGCACTCTGCCCGTCAACCGGCTAAGCATGGGGGTGCAGACATTCGACGATGGTAAGCTGCGTTTGCTCCACCGCCGACATAACGGGGAGCAAGCCATCCGCGCAGTACATGACTGTCAGGATACCGGATTCGACAACATCAGCATCGACTTGATTTACAGCCTCCCGGCACAGTCCCTTCGCGAATGGGAAACGGACGTGAACACAGCACTTTCCTTGAACGTACAACATATTTCGGCATACGCACTCATCTACGAAGAAGGCACACCGCTTTGGGAAATGCGCAAACGGCATGTAGTGGAAGAAGCTGACGAAGAACTAAGCCTGGAGATGTTCAGTCTTTTAATGTGTCGGCTCGAGAATGCCGGTTTCGAGCATTATGAAATCTCCAATTTTGCCCGCCCGGGCTTCCGCTCCCGACATAATTCCAGTTACTGGAAAGGCATTCCTTATCTGGGATGCGGCCCTTCGGCTCATTCTTTCGACGGACGTAACCGACAATGGAACCATCCGGATCTGAACGTCTACATAGACCAAGTAGGGAAATGCCTTTCCTCTGAAGACTTCAACCGCGCACCATGGATAGAGCAGGAAGAGCTGAATCTGTACGAAAGATACAATGACTGCATCATCACTTCCTTGCGCACGTCCGACGGACTGAATCTGAGCGAATTGAAACGAAAATTCGGCCAATCATTAACGGATTACTGCCTACAAGCTGCCGCTGTCCACCTGAGAAACGGACAGCTCGAAATTACGGAAAAAAAAGAGCAAGCCCCCGAAGGCTTGCTCAAACTGACACGCCGGGGAATCTTTCTTTCCGACGGCATTATGAGTGATTTACTTTACGTTCCAGACTGACTAATTCCTCATCTCCTGATAAGTGATTTCATAAAAACAGGGGTATACATTGGAAGAAGCATCACTATGCCCCTGTGAATGCGGTACAATGAGACGTACTTTGGCTATTTCTTCATCTGCATTGATTTGACGACCGATATTGATATAGGTTAAAGGAACCAGCCACCCCGCAGGCACTGCTTTCGAACCGTAATACTGATACATCGCCCCGCCCCCGTTCACTGACGTATTGAATGAAGCGGTAAAGGTACCGTAAGTATCCGTCACATCCATGATATCAGGATTCGTCTGCCAATAAGCCGAATTGTTCGTAGTCTGCACAGAATCTCTCAATATATTGAACTCCGTATAACGGCAAATGATGCGCTTTTGCTGGCCGTTCTTCATCTTTTCACCCGCCCCTTTACGTACAATCTGCATATACACACCGGTATTCTCAAAGACTACGTATTCGTTTCTTTCGAGATTGGTCGTACTGTCTTGGGCATAAAATTCCCCTTCGGAAATCGTATTGATTTTACCGACATGAATCAACTCTTCCCCATCGCTCAAACGAATCACAACATCGCGGTTCAGAAAAGCCGAAATGGCATCACGCTCTTTCTCCCGTTGTTCGGCGTAGGTTTCTCCATTATCACAACTCTGCAATCCCCCTCCTACACCTAACAGAGCAAACAAAATATAAACAATCTTTCTCATATTTAGTTTTTTATAAATCACATTTTATCTATCTGTCAATAGAGAAGCATATTTCTTTAAAGCTTTACGGACAATCTGTACGGCCTCATCCATCGTACAAGAAAGTTCCCCGCCCGAAGCATTCAAATGCCCCCCGCCATTGAAGAACTCCGCCGCCATCCGGTTACAAGGAAAATCATCCACAGAACGCAAAGACACACGGATATTATGACGCTCGGTATCTTCACGCAGGAATACCGAAAGACGGGATTTCCCGATTTGGAGCGGTATATTCACGAAACCCTCCGTATCGCCTTTCTTATGCGAAAACCGTTTCTGTTCTTCTCTTGTCAAAGTCATCAATGAAGCATGATATTCCGGAAAATACTCCAGTTTGACATATAGCATATACCCCATCAGCCTAAAACGCTCGGCTGAGTAATTGAAAAACACATTGCGGTATATCTTGTCTTTGTCGATACCTTTTGTCAGTAAGCGGCCTATAATATAATAAATATCGCTGCGATTGGAATTATAGGAAAAACAACCGGTATCCGTCATCATTCCGGTGTAAAGACATACCGCTTCTTCGTATGTCATCGGATCCAAGCCCTCCAACTGCACCAATATACGATAAAGCAATTCACACGTCGAACTCATCTCCTGCCGAGAAACGACCCAATCACAAAAGTCTACAGGATCAAGATGATGGTCTATCATGATCTTAGGAGACTGGGAATCCGTTACGGGTTTCTGTAACCCCTGTAAACGATCGGGGGCGTTGAAATCCAAACAAATAATCAAGTCGGCAGCCGCTACCAAAGGAGCCACTTCGTTTTCATGTTTCTCATAGATACGGACACGTTCCACTCCGGGCATCCATTTCAAGAAATCAGGAAAGATATTCGGTACCACGGGCTGAGCATTCTTGCCTTTTCGCCAAAGGAAATGAGAAAAAGCCAAAACAGCCCCCATTGCATCCCCATCGGGAGACACATGACAAGTTACAATGATATTGTGTGCCTTATCCAACAACGTACACAAATGTTGCACGTCAACTTCGGACAAGAGATTATCCAACATATAAAAATCGTATTACGGTTTATAATTTACAAATATACTATAAAAAGTCTGCTATTCCTCAATTTAAAGCAACTTTTAACGCTCCTTTGACTTCCATGTCATAGAAATTCCAACCTAATCTGCTACATTCTTGAATATAACGCTTCCTGTCGCCTCGCCACAAGGAAGCATCCAGCACCACACAACGGGGATTGAACAAACGGGACAGTTCATGCAGACTGCCATGATAGCCGCGACAAACATAAAGAAAATCAATCTCAGCCCGATGCATGCCTTTTATCCCATCCCAGCGGTTATCCGTAAGCATCAAAAAGGAGATGCCGTTCCTACCCGCCACCAAGCCATGTACGGAAGAAATGTAATTATCCCTAAAATCACCGGTCACGACCACGGGTACGTCCGAAAGTTTCTTTTCCCAAAAGGATTCCGAGATATAAGACATACGCTCTCTCACACTATCCTCTTCAGTCGAAAACAAATAAGAGCGTTCTGATGAATAAATCACGTGAACAGACGGACAAGAAGAGTGATTATAAAACACGATTTCCGGTCGGATCCTGCAAAATTGCCTGTTTACAGCAAAGGCACACAAAGTCAATATCACACTCATAAGTCCGAATTGTACCCGTCGGGTATAGGAGCGGCAGAAAGGCATCACCCAAACACACAATACCACATAGCACCATACCGTAAACCATAGTGACCAATCCGTATGGACCACCGCATACGGCCACTCCATCATCGCACGCAGACAATCATTTTGCCACGTGCCCAACCGGGCAATCCACCATGCACAAACTGTTGTACCGATACCGGTAATCCCAGATAATAATATCAGAGGCATCCCATAAATCAATAGTGCCGTTAAAGGAGATATTACCAAAGTCGCCCATGCCGAATAAAACGAAAATGTACCGAAACGATAAGCCACCAAAGGAACGGTGAACAACAGCGCTGCGAATGACACCAACAAACTTTGAAAAATCCACCTCACAAAACGCCATCGCATCAACGGCAACTCCTGAAACCGGGGACATATCGTCAGAATACCGAACATGGCTAAAAAAGATAGTTGAAAGCCCACATCATAGAACCATAAAGGATTGATGCACAACATCAACACCGCACTCATGGCTAAAGAATTAACTGAAAATCCCGAACGGCCGACCAAAGAACCGGCCAACATCAAGGAATACATCAGTGCCGCCCTCACAAAAGAAGGAGGCAAACCGGCCAAAAAGGTATACCCCCAAACCAGTACCGTAGCAAGCATCGCCCCCAGTAGCCGCAAATAGCGCCTCCTACAATAGTTCAGTATAAATAAATTCAACATCGCTACCAAAAAGCCAAGATGCATGCCAGACAGAGCCAGCACATGACTGACACCGACTCCCGCATAAATATCCTTTAACTCATCCGACAGTCCCGACTTTTCCCCTAAAGTCAAAGCTGCAAACAAGTCCAAAGCCTCACCCTGCAAACCGGTATTACGATATACCTCCAATATTCTATCTCGCCATAACAGAGCTTTGATGCGCAAATCTACCCCCAAAGAAAGATGCCGTTCCTTATCCTCATATCCATGGATTCGTTTCCAACGCTCCTTTCCGATGAATACACGGCCCGATATACCTTTCACGGCCAAATATTCCGCATAATCGAACTCTTCTGGATTACCTTTGTTTTTCGGTCTCCGGATATGCCCCTTAAAAACCAACTCATCTCCCGTCCGCAAAGTTTCCGCCAAAGAATCCCGCGAGAAAGTCAACCATAATTTACCGGTTTGCCTCACAGAAGAACCGTCGTCTCCGGCCATCAACATAGCCTCTGCCCCTACCGTACGGGATGAAATCTGAGGAGTATTCAACAATATGGCATGACATTCACGTTCCTCATCCGTCCAAACTCCACGTATGTTCTCCCACGCATAAAAGGAACGCCACAATCCGAAAAAGAAAAACAGAAAACAAACAGAAATACCGAAAGACACGTAGCTTTTCAACTCACCATGACAAGCACGCCGATACAACGAATATATACCTGCCCACAAACACCAACCACCGCTTAGCAATACTCCTATGGAAAGAAAAAGTCCGGCCCAACCACTACTTTCCGCATATTGCCACAACAATCGTCCCAGCCACAAACCGGGAAGAAGCGGAACAGCCAGCCTCACAAAAGGGTATTTCCGCCAAGATTCCGAACAATCTCCAGTCAGCGTTTACAAATTTTTCAAAACACGAATCTCTTCTATGGCATCTGCCGCATGAAAAACAGCACTCCCCGCTACCAACACATCCGCACCGGCCTCGACCAACAACCATCCCGTATCACGGTTCACCCCACCGTCTACCTCTATCAAGGCTTTCGACCGGCTTCCGTCTATCATACGGCGCAATTCCCGCACTTTATCTAATGTATGGGGAATAAATGTCTGGCCTCCGAATCCCGGATTGACAGCCATCAACATAACGATGTCCACATCCTCGATGATATCCGTCAAAGACGAAACAGGAGTGGCCGGATTCAATGTCACTCCGGCTTTCATACCGGTCTCCTTGATTTGCTGTACTACACGATGTAAATGCGGACAAGCCTCTACATGTACATTCATGGAATAAGCCCCCAAAGCTTTCACCTCATTCAGAAACTTTTCCGGTTGCACAATCATCAGATGCACATCCAGCGGCTTCTCACACAAACGAGCCACAGACTTCAAAACAGGAAAACCGAAAGATATATTGGGAACAAACACACCATCCATGATGTCGATATGCAACCAATCGCATTCACTACGATTAATCATGTCCATTTCCGATTTCAGGTTCCCGAAATCGGCGGACAACAGGGAAGGAGCCACAAAATGCTTCATAGTACATATATTTTAAATACGTATATATGCACAAAGTTATATTAAATATCCTATATGCGCAAGCAAGCACACTGTAAAATATGCCACCTTACTTCAAAATCATTCTGGCAAACTCACCGTCTGCAAATTCCAATTCTTTATAACTGCGTGCGAATAGCTTCAGAAAAGCAATAGTCCGCCGCGACGGTCGCTGCATTCCATTAGGTATAGTTATATCCATAAGCTGTCAGGTTACTTAAATCTGCTATTATAACGCTCTGACCGCTTATTTAGTATATCGCAGGATAGTTATTTTTAAGAAATAGCCAAATGAAGTTCCTTTTTCACCGCCATCTTACGTAAGTTCAACAAAGCATAACGCATACGGCCTAAAGCCGTATTGATACTTACCCCTGTTATATCTGCAATTTCCTTAAAAGACAATTCCTGATAATACCTCATGAAAACCACTTCTTTCTGGTTTTGGGGCAAGTGTTCTACCAACAGTTTCACATCATCAAGCACCTGTTCCCGCACCATTTTGGATTCCACATTCGTTTCTGCCAATTTGATGTCATTGAACAAATCATACTCCACTTCATCGTTAGACACACAATTCTCATTGCGGGTCTGCCTGAAATAATCAATAATCAAATTATGGGCAATGCGGGTAATCCATGCCTGAAACTTGCCATTTTCCACATAACGTCCCTGCTGAATAGTCACCACAGCTTTCATAAACGTTTCCTGGAATATATCATCAGCCACATCTTGATTGTGTACAATAAAAAAGATATAAGAAAAAATCTTCTCTTCATATCTCTCCAACAAGATGTCAAAAGCACTATTATTACCTCCGGCATACAGTTTAACCAACATTTCGTCAGTCAAATTTGCAAAACTCTCCATCCTTCTTTATTTTATAGTTAAGTAAGAGTATTCCGATAGGCAATAAACGTTTAATTATTAATAAATGAGTTAACCGGATGCAAATAAAAGAAGAAATTTGGAATTACACAAATTTACGGGCAAAAATTATTCTCTGTTTAAAAAAACAGGGGGAAAACACATCCATGCCCTCCCCTGTTATTTGTACATTCTATACCTTTAGATTTATTCCTGTTCTGCCCGGTCGGATATATGGTCTCCCTCCGTAGGAGCCAAAACCTCGTCAAAATCCGTCATACCGGCCTTGACCAACAAATTATACCAGCTTACCAACTTCTTGATATCGGCAGGATAAACGCGGTCACGATCATAATTAGGCAATATCTCTGCAAAATAAGAAGCCAGTTCCTCACGTGAAGCCTTTTTATAATCAAAAGCAGAAAGCTGACCCTTCTCTTTTTTCTTCAGACTATTCAAAACTTCTCTCAAAGGCACTTCACCCTCATCCGTATACATGGCTATATCTGCCAGGGAAATTACCTTATCGGTAGCAAAAGCCGGCATACGTTTCTTCACCTCGTCCAGCGTTTCTACAATCAAACTACGGTTTCCACGCGAAACCAACTTATACAAACCGGGTTTTCCGGAAATAGCCAAAATCGTTTCTAACATATTCAGGTTTATATTTTATTTTTCAAAACAAATGCAAAGATAGCCCTTCACCTACTTTTTTTCAAAATCTTCTTTCTAAAAAAGCTTAATCTTCACGCAGCCGCCCCCTGTCAATCTTCACCCATATATCTCTTAAGGCACCTTCCACATCCGAATTCCCATCATTATTTATAATATAATGCGCCCGTCTACAACGCTCTTCGTCCGACATCTGGGCTGCCATACGCGCTTTTACCTGAGCTTCGGAAGCCCCGTCACGTTTCATGACACGCTCCAAGCAAACTCTTTCCGGAGCACGTACCAACAAGACTTCATCCACCAAACGGTCGAAACCGGACTCGTAAAGAATGGCACATTCCATAACGACCAACGGTCCGTCCTGCTTATCCACCCATTGCAGGAAATCATCCTGCACCACCGGATGTACAAGCCGGTTGATACGCTCCGCATGGAGCGGAGAGGCAAATAAATATGAAGCTATCCGTTCACGGTTCAATGTCCCGTCCGGCATATAAGCCCGCTCTCCGACCCAATCCACCAATCCCCGGCGAATGGTTGCAGATTCCATCATCAAACGCTTTGCCTCCTTATCCGTATCATATACGGGAATGTGCCGACGACGTAATAAATCCGCCACATAACTTTTCCCGCAACCAATGCCCCCCGTAAGACCAACCTTAATCATATCACTCGTTTTCTTCCTGTACTTGTTCTATCAGATAATCCACCTCAGAAGGTTCTATACGCACATTCGATACTCCGGACGGCATCGACTTTAGATGAAGCTGTATTTTCGGACTGCGGTTCTTCATTAGTTCTTCGTACGTGACAGCCAATACAAAATCGTCCGCCGTAATTTCCTTAAACCGGCTCATCCCCACACGAAAAGTAACTTTTACTTTTGAAGGAAATGTACGCAAGTCCTTACTACCGGGAAAATTCACGCCGAATACGGGTACTTCCACCGTTTTCTCCGTATATAAATCTATCATCACATTCATCTCCACCTGATCGGGGATGAACTTCGCCCCTCTCACAGGACGCAACATGCTTATCGTCTTTTCGTTAGCAGACAAATCCGAAAAATAAACCGGAGTGATAAAAGCTTCGGTTATGGTATCCAGAATAGCGGAAGGCGCCAGCACTTCCACCGAATCAGGTGTAAACTCCACCTGTTGCAGGTAATACTCCGGAGAGGTTTCCACGACTCCGGCCAACTTGACCGGAACCTTCTTACGAGCACCTTTATTAAAAAAAAACTCCAGCGTATCCGGTTTTAAAGACACAATACGAGTGGAAGACAACAACTGTGCCTGTACTTTCTTCTGGACATCCAAAAGCGTAACGGAAACACGTCCTGAAGCGTTTCCCTTGTCATAATCCTTATAATCCACCCGTACAGGAACTTGTTCCGTACCATAAATATAACGAACCAAAACCGTACCTTTATCTCTTACCATAACATTTAAATCAGAAGGCAAATCCGATGTAATGACCACATCAGACGGCACATTCTCCAATTTCAAAGGCACTTTCAATTCTACATCGAATGTCTCATTCAAAGATTGCAACAGCCAAAAAGCCGCAGAGACGAAGAAAAAAAACAAAAAAATCAAGAACTCCTTGTTTTTAGGCCCTAACAAGAAGTTCTTGACTGTAGTATAGTATTTCTTGAACTGAACTGAATCCATTACGGTTATTTACCTGCGGCCGTGTCGGTCGGCACACCGGCATACACTGAATTCTTAGCGATTTTAATTTTTACGCCGGAGGCTATCTCCACCATCAATGTATTATCAAGTTCATTCACTTCTTTCACTTTTCCATAAATTCCACCTGCCGTTACCACATCAGTACCCGGAACGATACTGTTTCTGAATTTCTGGATTTCTTTTTGTTTCTTATTCTGAGGACGAATCATAAAGAAATACATGATGGCGAAAATAGCGACCATCATAATAATCATAGACATACCTCCGCCTTGTTGCTGCAATAAAATTGTCAATAAATTCATGGTTGTATTATTTTAATTGTTTGTCTTCTCTAATTTTTTCTCTGCTATTAATTTTTTGGAAACGGCATCCAACAATCCATTCACGTATGCCCCACTACGCGGCGTACTGTAGATCTTGGCTATATCTACATACTCGTTTAATGAGACATTCAACGGAATATTGGGAAACGTCAGAATCTCTGCCAATGCGATTTGCATAATCAACAAATCCATAAGGGCAATCCGATTGAATTCCCAGTTCTTCGTGTTGTCGCTTATCAGTTTACGGTAATATTCCGCATTCAACAACGTGTTACGGAACAAACGATGGGCGAATTCCCGATCCTCTTCATCCTTGAATTCCGGTAAAAGTTCCTGATCGGCTCCTTTAGTCTCGTCAAAACGCTTGATGGTCTTCAGCACAAACGTATCCACGATATATTTGTCATCATTCCAATACAGGCTCATGTCTTCAAGCAAAGAGTCCAGCTCTTCATTATTACAAATGACATTCTTATATATCTTGCGCCATAACTCCCGGTCCTGTGCATAAGAAGACTCTGCCGACGCCATATATTCTTTGTAGTAATCCGTCTCTATTATTTGCTTGTACAACGAACGCACAAAATCCTCCTCGTTCACCCAACTTTTTTTCTGGTTTTCACGAAAATCTAACAGTTGTTTATTCACTTCCAACTGCATGATAAAACGATTGTCAATGAACTTCGTGCTGGGCGGTTCGCCCACCTTGATACGGTTATACCTACTTTGCGCCGTCTCTACGGCACGTTCTGCTATCCGGTTGATTTCTACCATTAAGGTCAATAGATAATTATACAAATCGTATGCTTTGGCCAGACTGAAAAAAAGCTCTTTTTCCGCCGTATCTATGTTCTTTCCCCCATTTTGGTAATAAGCATAAGTAATCTGAACAACCTTTAAGCGTATAATCTCTCTGTTTATCATATAATATTATATATTGTAGTGCAAAAGTACGTATTTTATAGATAAAAAGACCATCTTTCCCTCATTTTTTTTGGATGTTTTAAAAAATATTCTCAATTTTGAAGTAGTTATTTATAAACCGCAAAATATGGAAGATTTCAAAAAGAACCAAGAAAGGGATAAAGACATAGTCTTTTCCAAATCCGTAAAGGCAGGAAAACGCATTTATTATGTGGATGTGAAGAAAAACAGAAAAGGTGAATTATTCATAGCCCTCACAGAAAGCAAAAAAGTCATATCGGGCGATACGGAATCTCCATCCATAAATTTTGAAAAACATAAGATATTCCTCTATCAGGAGGATTTCGAGCACTTTATGTCCGGGTTGGAAGAAGCTGTGAACTTTGTTAACGCGGAACAGCCCCATGTGGAACCCAGACAGGACTATCACCGGACTAACGACGAGAATGAAACAAGTCCTAACCTTGACTTCGACATTGATTTGAACATAGAAGACATCAAATTGGCAGAAAAGTAATACATATACGCGAACCACCGTCAAGTTAAAAACTTGGCAGTGATTCGCGTTAAAATTATATTGTTCAAAGATTCGCTATAATACAGCCGCAAACTTACGAATTTCATCCAAACGTTGCATAAACGCCGTACAATCCGCATATTGTATTTCATTTGCAACCGTATCAATGTTTCAGCATCCACTCCTAATGCAGTTTCAAACATCATTGCCGTTTTTTCAGTAACAGGGCGCAGTGTGCGTTAAGTTATGTCCCCCAATATTCGCAAAAATAGCGAACAAACATTTTACCTTATGACATGCAAACATCCCCGTACAATCTGCGCCAAACGATTTTCCGTTCTAAGCCAAACGATTTTTCAATCTACTGAGAACGATTTTCAGATATGCCGACATCCGCTTTACGAGCTTTACCGTGCCGAACACCAGATAAAAAGGAGACGTGGGTGTTTTCCGGAGAGTATTCTCCGCTTCTCCACCTCCCACAAACGGTTTTTCACCCGAAAAGGTTCGCTTCCTTCAGACTTCTTCTATATCAACGTTTTAAGGTGAACTTTCTGCCTTTACATCCTTCACCGGGATTTCACCGGGAAATGATACACTGCATACAGATTCCGATTTACAAATGTAAACCGACTGGTAATCAATAGGGTTATGGTGAAGGGCTTGACAAGGGCTTTTTCATGTCGTATATTTGCGGGCAGAAAACAGCCCCTAAACACAGCTACTATGGATTTCAAAAGGATTGCACATAATGCCGTAAGGCGGTGGAACGAAAAACGAACGGCAAGAAAGACGATGGGTACGACCCACGTCGCCACACCGCAGGTGGAAACGCTCCCGAAAGCCGCCAACCTCGAATCCGCCCTCGGCGGCTTCCTCGCCGAACGATACGAGTTCCGCTTCAACGTGCTCACCGAAGCCACGGAGTTCCGCTGTCTGTCAGACGGGGAAAACGGAACCTTCCGGCCCGCCACGGAACGCGACCTGAACGCCATCTGCCTCGAAGCACACCGTCACGGCATCGACTGCTGGGACCGCGACGTGGCACGCATGGTGCATTCCGCCGACGTGCGGGAACACCACCCCTTCCGGCAGTATTTCCAACGGCTTCCGGCATGGGACGGACGCGACCGACTGCACGACTTGGCCGCACGCGTCTCGGACAGTCCCCTGTGGATACAGGCCTTCCACCGGTGGATGCTCGGACTGGCCGCACAATGGGCCGGACTCTCCGACGGACTGCACGCACATAGCACCGCGCCCCTGCTCGTCAGCGACGAACAAGGACTCGGAAAGTCCACCTTCTGCCGCGCCCTGCTGCCACCGGAGTTGCAGGCCTACTACACCGACAGCGTGGACCTCGCGCGTCCCGACAAGGTGGAAAGGCAGCTCACCGAGATGGGGCTGCTGAACCTGGACGAGTTCGACCGCATACCCGAGAAGAAACACCCGCTCCTGAAGAACCTCATGCAGCTCTCCGCCCTCAACCTGCGCAAGGCGTACCGGCGGCACAGCCAAGCCCTGCCGCGCATCGCCTCCTTCATCGGCACGTCCAACTCGCGCGAACTGCTTTCCGACCCTTCGGGAAGCCGCAGGTACATCTGCGTGCTCGTGAAGCATCCCATCGACTGCACGGGTATCGACCATGCGCAAATCTACGCCCAACTGAAAGCGGAATTGGAAAGAGGGGAACGGTACTGGTTCAGCCACGGGGAAGAGAACGCCCAGAGGCTGCACAACGCGGCTTTCTACCGCATCTGCCCGGCCGGGGAGGTATTACGCCGTTACTATCGTGCGGCTCAGCCGGGGGAGAAGGTACGCCTGCTCTCTCTGCCCGAGATATTCGCACGGCTACGGCGGCTGGAACCCGGAGCGATGGCAGGCATAACGCTGCCCAAGCTGGCTCAAGCCCTCGTAGCCGCAGGAGTACAGAAAATACACACACATTACGGAAACCGGTACCGCGTGGCAGAAATATGAAAAAACGCCCGCAACATTTGGCCATTCCGATGAAAAGCCGTAATTTTGCACCGCTTTTCAGCATCATCGAAAGATGCACACATCGTGTGATGGTGAGATTAAGCATAAATCACTTAATTTAGAGTAACACAAAAAAATTAATGCAATGAAAGAAATTAATGTAAAAGGTACAGCCAGAGCTGCATTCGGCAAAAAGGCTGCGCGTGAAATCCGTAAAGCTAACGCCGTACCCTGTAACTTGTATGGAGAAGCAAAAGACGAAAACGGTGCACCGGTCGCATTGCCCTTCACCGTAACAAACGACGAACTGCGCAATCTGATTTATTCTCCGGACATCTATGCCGTAAACCTGAATATCGATGGCAAAGAGTGTAAAGCCATTCTGAAAGAAATTCAGTTCCACCCCGTAAAAGATAACGTACTGCACGTGGATTTTTATGAAATCACCGACACGAAGCCCATCGTGATGGAAGTGCCCATCAAACTGAACGGTTTGGCTGAAGGTGTGAAAGCTGGTGGTCGTCTGGCTGCATCCGTACGTAAATTGAAAGTAAAAGCTGTTTATACCAATATCCCCGAACGCCTGAACATCGACGTGACGAGCTTGGGTCTGGGCAAGACTATCAAAGTCGGCGAACTGCATTTCGAAGGTTTGGAATTGGTTACCAGCAAAGAAGTTGTCGTTTGCCAGGTTAAGATGACGCGTGGTGCAAGATCTGCCGCATCTGCTGACAATTAATCCATAAACTGCGAATGAAATACTTAATTGTCGGTTTGGGCAATATCGGAAGCGAATATGCCGGAACCCGTCACAATATAGGTTTTAGAGTATTGGACGCCTTGGCTAAGGCGTCCAATCTTGTTTTTGAGGACAAACGCTACGGCGCTGTGGCTTCCCTCTCGCTGAAAGGGCAGCAACTGGTGCTTTTGAAACCGTCCACCTACATGAATTTGAGCGGAAACGCCGTCAGGTACTGGATGAACAAAGAGAACGTTCCTCTTGAACGTATCCTGGTGGTCGTAGACGATTTGGCCCTCCCCTTCGGTGCCCTGCGTATGAAACCAAGCGGAAGTGATGCCGGTCATAACGGATTGAAAAACATTGCCTCCGTCTTAGGTACACAGGCATACGCCCGTCTGAGGTTCGGCATCGGTAACGATTTCCCCCGGGGCGGACAAATCGGCTTCGTACTGGGACAATTCACGGAAGAGGACTTGAAAACCATGGACGAACGGGTGGGACTGGCTTGCGAAATGATAAAAAGCTTCTGTCTGGCCGGTATCCAGATTACCATGAACCAATTCAACAAGAAGTAGAAGAACGTATGAATGAAGCGAGAATAGACAAGTGGCTGTGGGCCGCCCGCATCTTCAAGACACGTTCGATGGCCGCCGCAGCCTGCAAGAAAGGTCAGGTTTCCATGAAGGGGGCGCAACTGAAACCTTCACGTACCGTCAAACCCGGCGATGTCATTGAAGTGCGCAAACCTCCTGTCACTTATTCTTTTAAGGTCAAGCAGACCATAGAAAAACGTGTCGGTGCCAAGCTGATTCCGGAAATACTGGAAAACGTCACTCCGCCGGAACAATACGAACTTCTGGAGATGAGCCGCCTGAGCGGCTTCGTCGGCCGCGCCCGTGGAACCGGACGCCCTACGAAGAAAGACCGCCGGAGCTTGGAGGAGTTCACCACACCCGAATATTTGGACGACCTGTTGTTCGACTTCGATGTCGAGGAAGAAGAAGGCGGGGAAGACGATTAAGGCTTACCGGAAAAAAGCCGGGAAAGGGCTTCCTTCTCCCCTACTAGCCAAATGATGTCTCCGACACGGAAAACCCTCTCGGCCTCCGGCTTCTCCAATATACCGTCGGGGGTCTCAATACCTACAATCATACAGTGGTACCGGTCGCGGATGCCACTGTTTTTTATTTTCACCCCTACGAATCCGGACACCTCGGTAATCAGGAACTGTTTCAACTGCATCTCACGGTCCTGATATTCCGCCTCTACAATGACCGTATTCGCCAATGCACCGGAAAAACGTTCTATCTGTTCGTCCGTACCTATCACCTGAATATGGTCGCGAGGATAAATACGGTCATTGCCGTTGGGAATATTCATATAGTGCGTTCCGCGAATAATGGAAACGACGTTGACCTCATAACGTTGCCCTAATTTTAAATCACCCAGTAAACGACCTCCCCAAATAGACTCTTCCGGAACTTCAAAGTCTGCCAGATGCAAATCCTTAGACAGCAGCCGTTCGGCATAACCGGGCTGCACTTTACCATCGCGACGCGCCAGCATGTCCCGGCTATGCAGATTGTCCATAAAGACTTTCTCCATCCGGATGGAATTCCGGCGCAACGGACTGGACAAGGAGATGCCCCCGACAATCAACAGGGCCAATAGCAGCAACAAGGGGTCGGCAAACGGCACTAAAAAGCGAATGATATAAAAAATGAGCATACAGACCACCACCGCCCTTACAATGAGCGTAAAGACCAACGGCAAACGGTTGTAACGGCTTTCCTTCCACAAGGCCTGAAACAAAGACGAACGGCGGCCACGTGCCATGATACCCCGCAAAAAAGGAGCGATGCAAAGCAGCGTGACGACTCCGCAAAGCGCATTCGCCCACCAATGGGGCAGTATCTCTCGGGTAAAGGGTAACAAAAAACGGAAAGACAGCGCAATGACCGTCACGGAAAGAATCGTGAAGACCACAATCTGCCTCAACATGGCGGAAATCAGTTTCTTCCAATTCCCGGAATGGCTCTGCACCACCGTGCCCGGCGTATAGCGTTCCAACCACGCCACCCAACCGTGGGGCAACACGCGGCACAACCAGCAATAAGCCGGACCGGAGGCTTTCAGCATATAAGGCGTAGTGAAAGTCGTCACTACGGAAACGGCTACTACAATAGGATAGAGATAATGGCTCGTCACGCCGAGCGACATCCCCAAAGAAGCGATGATAAAAGCAAATTCCCCGATTTGCGACATACTGAAACCGCACTTCATCGCCTCTTTCAACGGCTGCCCGGCCAATACGAAACCGAACGTCCCGAAAAAAGCTTGCCCCACGATGATGGTCAAGGTCAAGGCCGCTATCGGCCAGGCATACTCAACCAATACTTCCGGGTCTACCAACATCCCCACAGACACGAAGAAGATGGCACCGAACAAATCCTTCACCGGAGCCACCAGCTTTTCTATCCGCTCGGCTTCTACCGTCTCGGCCAAGATGGAACCTACCACAAAGGCACCGAACGCCGCACTAAAACCCGACTCCACAGCCACCACGGCCATGACGAAGCAAAGCGCCAACGACACGATCAACAAGGTCTCGCTATTCAGGAACTTCCGGTTTTTCCTTAATATAATAGGTATGAGGTATAATCCGACCACAAACCAAAGTATCAGGAAAAAGCCCAAACGGAGCAATCCTTCTATCAGTTCCTCTCCTTCTATATTATGGCTCACAGCCAAAGTGGACAACATCACCATCAACACAATGGCCAGTATGTCCTCCAGTATCAGTACGCTGAGCACGACTCCCGCAAACTTCTTCTGCAAAACACCCAAATCCTGAAAAGCCTTGTATATAATGGTAGTGGAGGACATGGCCAACATTCCGCCCAGATAGATACAATCCATGCTCTTCCATCCGAACAGATGCCCGACGGACGTGCCCAGAAACATCATGCAGAATATAATGGTAAGGGCGGCAATGACCGGTGCCGCCCCCATTTTGAGTATTTTCTTGAAACTGAACTCCAATCCCAACGTAAACAACAAGATTATGACACCGATTTGTGCCCAAATGTCGATACTGCCCGAATCATGTACCGACGGGGTATAAATGAAATGAGGCCCCGCAATAAAACCCGCCACAATATACCCTAAGACTACCGGCTGCTTCAACCACTTGAATAAAAGGGAAACCACAGCGGCAATCAGCAAGATCAACGCCAAATCTTGAATCAACGTCGGAATCTGTTCCATTTCCTACTATCTTAAGGCCGTCAACTCTGCTATCTTCACAATGGTCATCATCGCCTTTTCCATACTTTGTACAGGAACAAACTCATGGCGCCCGTGAAAATTCAGTCCCCCGGCAAAGATGTTAGGGCACGGCAATCCTTTGAATGAAAGCTGCGCCCCGTCTGTTCCCCCACGAATCGCCTTCACTCGACATTCCACGCCGGATGCCTCGATGGCTTTCTTCGCAATGTCGATGATATGCATCACCGGCTCCACCTTCTCGCGCATGTTGTAATATTGGTCACGCACCTCGACTGTCACCGTACCCTCCCCGTTTTCCGCATTCAGTTCTTCCGCCAACTGCCGCACGAATGCTTTACGCGTTTCAAACTTCTGCCGGTCATGGTCGCGTATGATATAAGACAAGACGGTTTCCTCCACCGTACCTTTCATACCCGTCAGGTGGTAGAAGCCTTCATAGCCTTCCGTGGTTTGCGGGGTTTCATCCGAAGGCATTCTGCGGATGAACTCAGCCGCTGTCAGCATGGCATTCCGCATCTTGCCTTTGGCATATCCGGGATGCACGTTCAGCCCTCTCACCGTCACCTTGGCCGCCGCAGCGTTGAAATTCTCGAACTCCAGTTCGCCGACTTCTCCGCCATCCATAGTATAAGCCCACTCGCAACCGAACTTCTCCACATCAAAAAGATGCGCTCCCATACCGATTTCTTCATCGGGATTAAAGCCCACCCTGATTCGGCCATGCTTGATTTCCGGATGTTCCTGAAGGTAGACCATAGCCTGTACGATTTCCGCAATACCGGCTTTGTCGTCAGCTCCCAACAAGGTATGGCCATCCGTGACAATCAAATCCTCTCCCACATGGTCAGACAATTCGGGAAATTGCTTCGGCGAGGTGACAATTCCCTCTTCAGCGCACAATACAATGTCCCCACCATCGTATTGCTCCACGATTCGCGGCTTCACATCCTTGCCCGAATAATCCGGCGAAGTATCGATATGAGCTATAAAGCCGATTGTAGGCACTTCGCGTTCCGTGTTTGCAGGCAACGTGGCGTACAAATATCCATGTTCGTCCAACGACACCTCCTCAAGCCCTATCGCTTTCAATTCGTTCTCCAAATATCGTGCAAACACCATCTGCTTGTCAGTACTCGGACAACCCTCTCCTTCTTCACTCGACTGCGTGTCAAAACCCACGTATTTCAAAAATCGTTCTATCAGTTCCATAATTCATCATTCGTTTAATCTAAGTCGTAAAATTAATCAATCCTACAGTTTTTCGCAACAAAGGACTACTTTTTTGTCCTTTTTTTATGTTATAAAACATGATAAGGCGATTTTCTCTAAAATAAATAGATTTATTTTTTGTGCACGCACACTTTTATTGTATATTTGACACCAAATAATTGACCTCATCAATAATGAAACCATGAAAGGAACTGTATTAGGATTTTACAGCATGTTACTCGGTTGTGCGGCTACATACGGACAACAGGATATCACATCCATTTATTTGGCCAATCCCTCTTTCGAAGAGGACGCAACAGCGTGTACACAGGATTCCCCCGACGCTCTTTATGAAGGTACTGAAGGGTTACGAGGCTGGAACCTGTCGCCCAAAGGATGGCAAACCACCAGTCCTGGAAAAGCACTTCTCATCAACAAGGATTGTGCCACGGACAACGGCTTCGGCAAGACGGAAGCAACCGACGGAGAATTTGCCTACTACCAACGTTTCGGTTGGGGCAGTGCGAATTCGGAAATGCGGCAAACCACATCCACCCCCTTGCCGGCCGGAGAATACGAACTGAAATTCTTCAGCAAGGCTTTTGCCGCCAACAATGCCGCGACCAGTGCGACCGTCACGGTCAGCGACAAAGCATTGAAATCGCTGGATAAACTGACGATAACCTGCACGAACGGAAGCGCAAGCATCATGGGAACTTCCTCATGGACGGAAAATTCTTTGAAATTCAAACTGGAGGAAGAATCCGCCATTACTCTGTCGGCACAAATGAGTTGGGGCAACGGCGGAAGCTGCATCGCATACGACCATTTTACGCTGACGCAACTGCCGGAGGGCAGCCTCGACCCCAACGCACCGAGTATTGAAGGCGGCACGGAAGACCAAGTGTCCTCCCCCACCGAAGGTGTCATATCCCATGAATTCGTGGAAGAATCTGCCATGCAGCAGGATCTGTTGCAAATGTTAGCCAACTCTCTGACATACGCCCATAATATATGGTACGACTGCGCGGCACCCAACAGTAAAGGGGAAACTTGCGGGTATTTCAAGGCGAACAGTGCCGGGCAAAGCAACGAGGACGGAGTGCGCACAAATGCCGACTTTTCCATGATTTGCGCTTTCCTTTGTAAATATGGCAAAGGTAAAGTCACCCTTCCGGAAGGCGTCACTTGGGACATGGTGAAGGACATGGCCGTGAAGTCGCTCGTCTTCGGTTATTCCACCCATAAAGCCAATAAATTCAAAATTACTTCGGACAACAAATATTGGGGTTCCGTCAGCAATGCCGACCACGTATGGGAAAGTTCGCTTTGGGCCACGTCATTGGCATACGCCTCTTACTTCCTGAACGAAGAATTGAACGAGAACCAAAAGACTTATATTTACAACATGATCAAGGCGGAATGCAATTACGAACTGGAGCGCAGCATTCCCACGGGGTATAACGGCGATACGAAAGCCGAAGAAAACGGTTGGGAAACCAACATCTTGTCCTGTGCTTTGGGGCTATACCCCGACGATGCACTGGCCCCCAAATGGTTCGACCGCCTGCGTGCGTTTGCCATCAATTGCTATTCGCACGTCGACGACGCCCAAAACACTACGGTCATCGACCCCGAATATGACGAGACCACCGTACAAGACCTGTACATCGGCAAAAACCTGTATGACGACTATACATTGCAAAACCACAATTACTTCCATACTTCTTACCAGAATGTCGTGATGCAGGAGCTGGGCGAATCCCATCTGGCTCTCCATCTGTTCCAGGGAGGAAACCCGAAATGGAAGACCAACGCCTTGATGCACAACAACCAGAAAGTCATGGACGAAGTGCTCTGCCGTCTGGCGTTGGCCGATGGAGAACTGGCTATGCCGAACGGCAACGACTGGAGCATGTTCCTCTACGACCAAATCACCAGCTACACCACGGCGGCCTGTTTCCTGCGCGACCCGAATGCTCTAATGCTGGAAAATCTGGCTTACAAACATATCAAGGCCCGACAGAGCACGACACAGGACGGAAGCTGGTTGCTCAACAGCGACATCGGCCCACGACGTATGGGTGTGGAAGGGCATCGCGTCATGATGACTTACCTGATGCATGAACTGGCTTCTACGGCCGACATGCAGGCCACATCCTGGAAAGACTTCAGCCAATCGCAGGAACAAGCCTACATCTTCACCCCGCAAAACATAGTACGGGCCAATACGCCCGACCGTTTCAGCGTATTCTCGTGGAGCAACGGACTGAAGAGCTATACCGGATATATCGCGTCCAACAAGCCTGACAAAAACAAAATCATCGTGCCCTATAAGAAGAACAACACGGGAAACATTCTGGGTTGGTACACCGTAAGCGGCAAGGCCACAGATGCCTCGCCCGTCATCAGCGGTATCTACGACCTGAACGGGAACAGTTACACCATGAACGGCAAGTTGATGACCAACGGAAACAGTCTGGAAAACAACTTCACTCTCTTCTCCACTCCGGGCAATGCTTTCATCTACATGGATTACGTGGTGGGCAAAACCAATGGAACCATTACCGAAGAGAAAGGTGGTCTAATGGCCATCAGCACCGATCCGTTCACCAAAGAGAAACGTACGCTCTACCATAGCAAAGGACACCTGCAAACCGATGGCAGCCAGTTGAAATCATTCATGGGAAATTGGGTCAATATCGACAATGAGGTAGGAATCGTGAACACGGCCACCGATAGGTCCATCGCCTTCGGAGACCGTGAACTGAACAGTTCCATCTTCCTGTCCAAGATTTATCCGGTTTACTCGGCCGACGGACGTAGCTTCAGCAACGGAAGCATCGTAGACCGCCGACACATTATATATTATAGTAATGTGGACTCGGCCGACACGGAACAGTTGGCCGCTGACGTACTGTCCCTGACGGCACAAGTAGCCGAAGGTTGGAACGGCGTCATCGTCAGCGACCCTGACAGTGCGCGTTATCTACTGTTGAGCAACTATCTCGGAGAAACGGCCTGCACCCTGAAAGACATCCTTTTGCCAGACGGAGCACCGGTCTTCACGGAAATGACTGCCGTCAACGAGCAAGGCGCCACGGCCACATTCCGCTGCGACGTGAACCACAGCGTGGCCAATACGCTCCGTGTATTCATCCAAGGCGACGGACTTTCCGCCCGACAGATGGAAAACGACTCTTGCGGTGCCTACCTCTATAATTATAGCGGACAAAAGCAACAAGCCCAAGTCACGATTTGGGCTGACGGGAATAAACTGACCGCACCGGTCACTGTGGAACATGAATCTTGTGTATCCGTCAAAGCTGTCGGGAACGAAATCCTCATCGAAACCGTTGACCTCAAAGAAGAACAGGAGGAGTTTTTCGATGTCACCGCACAGTTTCTCTCCAATCCCGGTTTTGAAGAAGACCAGACCTATGGAACGGAAAGCAAAGTGACATTGAACGGAGTGGTCTACGATCCTTGCTACATCAATACGGTCAAAGCTGCCGACAGCAAATGGCCGCAAGTCCTGCCCATCCAAGGTTGGACACCCGGCAACGGATTGAAAGGCGGCTCCAACTTCGCCGTACTGTATTCCATGCCTTACAGCACCACCATGTATTGCGTATCTCCGTCCAACGTGGGCAACTCGGCCAGTATCATGGCGGCTCCCGCCACGGATGATGCCTGCGGCAAACGCTGCCTGAGCATCCTGAACTCCTGGGACAGCGGCAATAACAGTATCTCGCAAACCTTCACCTTGCCCAAAGGCGAATACAAATTGAGTTTTCTGGCACAATACGTGTGCGCCAACGAAATGCGGCACATCAACGATTACACCATCGCCACGACCGGCGACAACCTCAATTATTCCCGTTGCGGCATCCGTTTCGGCGACACGGAAATATACAAATATCCCCGGTTAGCCAACCATTGGGAAACTGTGGAATGCCCTTTTTCGCTTGAGACGGAAACGCAGGTGACCGTCAGCATGGGACTCGAAACCACAGCCGGAGTAGGAGCTGCCTACAACACCCGCCTATACATCGATCAGGTAAAACTATACAGCAAAGACGAAATCATAAACGACGTATCGGGAATCCTCGGCGAAGCGGATACAGAAAATGTCGATGTGTACAACCTGCAAGGCATGAAATTGCGTAGCAACGTCCCCGCCGGGCAAGCCACAAGGGGATTGTCTAAAGGCATTTACATCGTAGGACATAAAAAGACTATCCAACATTAACCTCAATATTCAACTGTTCGAAAGAGAGACTCGTTCCCGACGGAATAAGTCTCTTTTCGCTTTGTTACCGTATTCTCACCGAAAAGAAACCGGGTTGTCATATCCCACGCCTAACTTTGTAGCGTCCTAAAAAAACAGAAGCACATGGAACAAAGAAGGCATTACCGCACGCTCGTGCTCTCCGACATTCATTTGGGTACCTCGCATTCCAAAACAGAAGAAGTCAGCCATTTCCTGAGCCACGTCGATTGCGACCGCCTGATTCTCAACGGCGACATCATTGACGGATGGCATCTGAAAAAAGGCGGTACGAGAAAATGGCAGCCCCGACACACCCGTTTCTTTAAAGTACTGATGAAAATGATGGAACGCCAAGGCACCGAAATCATCTATGTCCGCGGGAACCACGATGATTTCCTGGACAATCTGGCTCCTCTCACGTTCGCCAATCTCCGCATCGTGAAAGACTATGAACTGGAAAGCGGCGGCAAACGTTACTTCGTCACTCACGGTGATATATTCGACCGGGTCACGACACAAATGAAATGGCTCGCCCTGTTGGGTGACCTCGGCTATACTCTCCTGTTGGCTTTCAACAGTTTCTACAACCGTTACCGCGTACGACACGGCAAACCTTATTATTCGCTTTCGCAGCATGTAAAACAAAAAGTGAAGTCTGCCGTCAACTATATTTCGGACTTCGAGCACACCTTGGCCGAATTTGCCCGTGCCCGCAAATACGACGGAATCATTTGCGGACACATCCATCATCCGGATAATACCGAATACGAAGGCATACATTACCTCAATTCCGGCGACTGGGTGGAGACCCTTTCCGCACTGGCCGAAGATGAAGACGGACATTGGAACATCATTTTCTATACGGACATCGCCGACAGCCTCCCGCAAGACACACCGGCCACCAATTTACTGACCATAGCCTCATGAAATTCCTGTTTATCGTGCAAGGAGAAGGAAGGGGGCACCTGACGCAAGCTCTCACACTCGAAGAACATCTGCTACGCGAAGGGCACGAGGTCGTAGAAGTACTTGTCGGCAAGAGCCGTAACCGGGAACTACCGACATTTTTCAGGCAAAAACTCAAAGCTCCCCTCAGTCGTTTCGAGAGTCCGAACTTCCTGCCTACCCCTGCCAACCGCAAAAACAACCTGACGGGAAGCATACTTTATAATATCGTGCGCTTGCCGGCATTCTCCCGAAGCATCCTGTTCATCCGCCAACGCATCAAAGCCTCCGGCGCGGACATCGTGGTCAACTTTTACGAACTGCTGACCGGACTGACCTACCTGTTCTGTCGTCCTGAAACCCGACAGATATGTATCGGACACCAATATCTTTTCCTCCACAAAGACTTTCGTTTTCCTCGGGTAAACCGTACTCAACTCGGACTTCTGAAAATGTTCACACGGCTTACGGCTATCGGTTCAGACCGTATGCTGGCTCTTTCTTTCAGCAGGATGGCCGATGATAAAAAGCAACGTATCTACGTCGTCCCCCCTCTCTTGCGCAAAGAAGTTCTGCAACAAACGGTATCCGAAGGCCGTTACATCCATGGTTACATGGTGAATTCCGGATTCTCGTCCCAAGTCATGGCCTGGCATAAAGCGTATCCCCACATTCCTCTTCGTTTCTTTTGGGACCGCAAAAACGAAACGGAAGTCTGCCACATCGACGACACGCTGAGTTTCTATCCATTAGACGACCACGCCTTCCTGAAACAAATGAGCGGATGTCGTGCCTATGCCAGTACCGCCGGATTCGAATCTATCTGCGAAGCTATTTACATGGGCAAGCCTGTCTTGATGGTTCCGGCGCATATAGAACAGGAATGCAATGCCTACGATGCCATGTGTGCTGGAGCTGGTATTATCTCCACCAGTTTCTCTTTGGACCGTTTATTAGAATTCAGTTCGACCTTCCACCCCAACCGTACATTCATTTTCTGGGCCCATAATGTCAACTTACTTATCGAACATCTCATCCGGGAGCCAGAACCCACCCCCCAGTCCTTATATACAGAGAAAATACCACAACTTTTCAAGCGTTACAAACCGGTTTTCTATAAATACCTAAACACCTAACCCCGTCCTTCAGGTCAAACAAAAACAAGCAGGCATCAAAAAAATACAAAATACTATCTATCAGGGAGAAAAAAATATATCTCTTAGTAAGAGATATACAAGTGGAATAAAAAACCTTCTTCACCGACAAAATTAAGCAAAATCAGCGAACCTGCAAAATATAGGATTGTTTTTTTTCGTTCGCAAACGCTTCCAAATGTTGATGAAATCGTTCCATCCGAAAACATAAATCCCTATAAATTAGCGCAATGAAAATCCCCATTGCTCTCTTACTAAGAGAGCAATCATGCAAGCGAGCATGAACGGAATAAGAATTGTTTTTCATTATTGAAATTAGGTTAATGTAAAGGTAGCTGTCTTGTGAAAGACGGCTATCTTTTTTTAGTCTGAACCCGTTGGAAAGCAGAAAACGAAAACATACAAAAATCCCCAAATACAAAGCCTAAAAAAAGTCCTCCACAATCCATAGATTGTGAAGGACTTTCCTCTCGTGACCCCGGAGGGATTCTAACCCTCGACCTTCAGAACCGGAATCTAAGAGGAGATGTTTGCTAACTACTTATTTTTTATTTATTTATATTTATTTTATTGCGATAAAGGAAAACAATAGGTAAACAATTTGCTAAACTATTCCTTAAATGCTCTGCCTATCCTTTCACCAATAACCCAACCGTCTCCAATCTGGCAATCTTTTATATCTACGATATTAAGACCTTCAATTTCCAAGCCCTTACTTAGGGCTTCTTCGAGATATGTTTGAGCATAAATATCAAAATTGGCTCCAGGATAAGCATCTACCGCCAAAACAAGTATGTTTGCATCTGTTAGCTCTCCCCCATAGATATTTATGCCCATATCCACAAGGCTTTCAATGTACCTTTCTGCCTTTTCCTTTTGTTCATGAGTGGGCTTATTATTTCCACATGCCACAAACAATGATATAGAGGCTATCAAAAACAAGAACTTTCTCATTTTAGAACTATTTAATAATGATTGATTCATAATAGTGTATCACTTACAATATGTTGTTTAACAATCCAAAGGCTTCTCACTTGTTTGATTTCAATATCAAAATCGTCAAATTCCTCTGTATTGATAGAATGGGCGATCCAATATTTACTGGCTAAGGATTGTTCTTTATATCTACGAAGCACTTTGATATGTCCATGATACTCTCCTGTACATTCATCCTCTACAACCACACCAAAAATGTTACCAAATGGAATTGTGTTAGGGTTTTCACGGGGGAGTGTATATCTTTTTAATGCAACCCAACAACCGGATGGAAGAGTTGGGGACATTGAACGACCTACAACTTGTGCAATACCTTCACAATCTTTGCAGTCTGGCAAATACCAATATCTTGTTATATCATCCGTTGAACTTATAAGTTGTGTTTGACCTGCTGAAAACTTGAAATTTACTTGTGGCAACAAATGAAACCCCTTGTTTTTCGCATCTTCATATTCTTCTTTTGTCGTAATGGCTACTCCAGAAGTTTGCGGAATGTTTAAAGCATCTTCTCTCAATGGTGTACCTCGACCTGTGAGGATATAATTTGCATCTACATCTTTGTACTTGCTAAGAAATGGCATTAATATTTTTGTGGAAACTTCATTTGTTTCACCATTTCTTAATTTTACCATCATGTTTTTGGTAATCCCTTCTACATCGGTATAAACTCTATAATCGGTTAATTTTAGAGCTTCCATGGCCTCATAGAATCTTTCTTTTAAAGAAATTCCCATAAAACTATTCAATTTTTATTTGATAGTATCTAAAAAGAAACTACCTTTGTATCCGTAACAAGTACGAGGTGTTACAGGAACAAATTGGTTAAACATCCCTCCGTGGAGGCTTAATATATCGCCCATGATAGCTCGTACCTATTGTGGGCGTGTTATTGTTAATTATGATAGAAGAATTTAACGAGGATGGGAACAGCGGATTAAAACTTACCGACCCCGAGAATGACACAAGGGTCTTAGACGACTGGTTGCGAAATCTCAAAAGAGAAGTATCGTATATCAATATAGTTGAATGCCTTAAAGCTAAGAACAAAAGATTAAAGTATATTTGTTTTGTAGCCATTCTAATAAGTTTTTTGTTATTCCTAATGCTGATAGTATTGATATTAATAACGAAACGATAGAAATGATATATGCCCATTTTGTGTAACGTATATGCACTTTTTTATGTTCGTTATTTAACCATCTATCATATTCTCTGTTTTCTATTTCTTCCAATTTGTCATAACATTCTGCTATATAAGAATCAACTTCACCTACAAATAGTACTGTAAGACATCCGTTTGGCTTGTCTATATCATCTCCTCTCGATAGATTCCCATGACATTTATCCGCTATATCTTTTTTTATGCTATTCCAATATATGCCTGTTAATTCTATTCCTTTTTTATCATCTATCCTTTTTTCTCTTCTCAAATACTCTAAAACAGATATAAGGAAAAGTATTCTGTTCTTACTTCTTGATGCTTCTGTCATATAATAATGTGTTAAGTACTATAATTGTTAAATAACGCTTATTGGTATCCAAAAAGAAACTCTTTTTATTTGATAGTATCTAAAAAGAAACTATCTTTGCATCATCAACGTGAAACAACAACGTCACAAATATACGATTATTAATTTAAAATACGCACGATTATGAGAAAAAACATCAAAAGTCAATTAAGAAGCCTTGTGGCTACGATAGAGGACAAGCTGATAAACAGGTTCGACCATCGCAAACGCTCATCTTCCATTTGCATGAGCGGTGAGACGTGCGACCTTGAAGTATCATACGATGCTTTGACGGGCAAGGTGGAAGCCATGATATACGGTGATGATGTCCGTAAGTCTTACCCAAACGTCCAAAAGCTGATAGAGGATTCAATAAGCACCGAAAAGATAGACAATGAAGTGTACCTCGAAGAGATGCGGGATGATGAAGAATACGAGGCCGTAATGGACAACCGTATGGCCTTAGACCGCGCCCAAGGTTACGGCTACGGGATATATTGGTGATGGGATGAAGTCAGGGTTCGATTCCCCGGCCACCAGCAAGACACTGGCGGAAACAGTATAAAGACGGCTTGACCCAAGCATAAATGGTAGCCCGTCCGCGTGGGCTTGAAAGTAACGCGGCGCAATAAGCGGTATGGAAGTGAGATTGAATCGAAACATACACATAGCAGATGCGGGTTATACAGTAGCGTACAAGCAATCGAATGGCGGTGAGGCACGGTGTAGAACCGTGAAGAGCGTGAGACAGCAGCGTGATGAAATCAAAATAATCCACCGCAAAAGGCGTGATGCCGTCAATCGAATTGGCGCGGTGGAACATAACAAACCATTAAGTTCACAGCAACAGATTATAAAGTTTGCGTAATGAAACGGAATAACTATCGTCAGAGGTATAAAAAAGATGGGAGAACAAATCTTCAAGGGAATCCCACTTGCGCATGTCCCCAAAATGGAGGATTATCTTCCAAAGATGATTGTTCTCTTCAAAAAACGGAAGAATTGTCGCGGATAGATTTGAGTAAATTTCCCGTTGGTACACGGGTTGTTCGAGTGTCGCCATATTTGACCTTAGATATTCCCGACAGTTTTTTTGAGCAGAACCAAGGTTCGCATGAAGACAGAGGATTACATAATCTTTATACGAAAGAAGGCTATCTATCCGAAGAACATCGCAAAGAACAATTAGCCTTTTTAAATGGGCGATCGCCGAAAGGTCGCAAATAGCTTCCTCAAACCATATCATCCCTGATATATCACCGGACATTGTGCCGTTAATCAGGTGGTGGCAGTACTCATGAGAGAATTGGTAAACCCAACGCCACCAGTCGTCACCACTTACATGTAAGCATATCTTATGGCCAATTTGACCATTATCATATATGGTAGGGCATTCATCCTTGTATGATATTATGCAATCACTTGTATGGAATACATCATTTCCTATCCAATTTGAGAAATCTATTTGGACTTGTTGTAATAGGCGGTAGACAATATCCTTGTTGTAGTTGCCAAAACGAGGGTCTTCCGCAACGTATAAATTTGTTGAAATTCTATTTGTAATCATAAGTTTTAAATGTGACGCTGCAAATATAGAATAATCCCGGCGTACTTCCAATATCAAAGTAAGTTTTAAGTGTGAAGATTTTTCTTTTACTTCATTGGAAGTGCGCCTTTTTCAGACACATCCCCTCCCGTAAGATTCGGGGTAACAACCGGTTTAAGCCGTTGAGGGGAACATGAACCAAAACAAACAATATGAAAACATTAAGAAACATTGGAATTGCCACATTGTTTATAGTGGCATTGGGATTGGCCGGACACGCTGACAGGACAAACGAGATAGTAAACAGCCTGAATCCGCATGTTTATGAACTCATCAAAGGTTTGGGGCATGACACGGACAGCGAGATAGCCAAAGAATATATGGCTCACAAAGAGTATTATGACACATTGTCAGATAAAAATTTATGGTAAATGAAAGGAGGTAAAATATGATAAAGGAAATAGTGATAGATGAAAATTATACTCATGTTGGCTTATTTGATAGCATGAAGAAGGGGGATGTGTACAAAGTACCGTTCGAGAAAAAAAGATATAATGGAATCAGGGCAGAATCAAGCCGTAGAAATAATAAGGGACGGCTTCTGGGTGAACTAAAAACAGCAATGGATGTGAAGTTTAGGGTTTCTGCAAAAGAATATCCCGGTTATATCTCTATTATATGTATAAAGTGAAATTATTATGGATATTCAAGAACTAAATACTGTCATAGCAGACTTTGTTCAAGTGGGCTATATGCAGGCCGTCAAGGCGTATGAGCCACCGCAAGACTTTGTCCGAGTATCCGAAGTAAAACAGTGGCTAAAAATGATGCGGATAGACATCAAGCGTTTTAACCGTTTGGTTTCGGATGGTGTGATTCGGGCTACAAGGAAAGGAACTGGACGAAACTCTCCGCTTTACTATTCAAAAGCAGAAATCAAACAAGCACTTTCTATGGCGAATATAGCCGGGATTGTAGCGAGGGAAACAATAAAATAATTATCACAGGTGCGGATGGTTGCCCGTTTTATTATTGACGTGACCTGAAGAAATTCCTCAAATCAGAAATGGAAGTAAAATGAAAGAACTAATAGAAATCCAACACAACCTGAAAGCCCCCAAAGGGCAATGGAACAACTTCGGGAAATATAAGTACCGGAGTTGCGAGGACATACTGGAGGCATTGAAGCCCTTATTGTATGAACATAAGTGTGAACTTACGATTGCCGACGACATGGTTCTTGTGGGCACGCGCATATATGTAAAGGCCACCGTTACATTAAAGAATGAGAACGGTGAAACCGTGTCGACTACCGCTTATGCTCGTGAAGAAGAAAGCAAGAAAGGTATGGATGGCTCACAGGTGACGGGCGCGGCTTCTTCATACGCTCGGAAGTACGCCCTGAACGGAATGTTTTGCATCGACGACACTAAAGACAGCGACGACACCAACACTGATGGTAAGGACGACGGGCTTTCCTACAACAGGGACACGGCTTTCCAAGAGATAGATGCCGCCAAAGACACGGCAGAACTTTCTAAGATATACAATAAATATACCATGCTCCATGCCGACAAGGCTTTCATGGAGCGTCTGGGTGCAAGGAAAAAGGAGGTGCCTTATGTACAAGCTTAAAAAGTCCAAGGTCGTGTTTTATCCGGCCACTCACACCTACGTAACACCGGACGGCCGGATGCTTGATGGGATAACCGGAATGATTTCCCGGCAACTTTTTCCCAGTAAGTATGACGGTGTGGATGAGGAAACGATGCGTAACTCCGCCGAACGCGGTTCATTCATCCATTCGGTTTGTGAACTGGTGGATAGCTTGAATATTGAACATGAAAGCCCCGAGGCAATGGGGTACAAGGAGTTAAAAGATACATACGGCTTGCGGCATGAGGAAAGCGAATACCTTGTGTCAGACAACGTACACTTTGCGAGCTGTATCGACAAGGTTTACAGGGATGGCGAATCAACATTTACATTAGCTGATATAAAGACTACTTATAAACTTGACAAGGAATATGTCAGGTGGCAGCTTTCCATCTACGCCTACCTTTTTGAACGTCAAAACCCCGGAGCGAAAGTCCTCCACCTTTATGCTATCTGGCTACGCGGAGAACGACATGAACTCGTGGAAGTTGAACGCATTCCGGATGACGTGGTGGTGTCATTGATGGAACACGAAGTGAGCGGTGAGCAATTCACCAACCCTTATGCACCTTCCGTCACGGACACAAGCCTTCCGGAAAAATATGCCGCCATGGAAGATGCCATAGCCGAAATCGACCGGCAATATAAATATTGGTCGGAAAAGAAAAAGGAACTGGCCGATGGCGTAAAATTCGAGATGCAGAATGCCGGTGTAAGCAAGTGGGTCGGTGACAGGGTATCTTTTACACGCAAGGAAGACAGCGAAAGGGAAGACTTCGACAAGAAGCGTTTCGCCTCCGACCACCCCGACCTTTACAAGGCTTATCTCATCAAAACCAAAGTTTCAGGAAGTGTAATTTTAAAAGTGAAATAACATGAGTAAAAGCATTAATCAGGTTTTGCTTATTGGCAATGTAGGTAAGAACCCGGAAGTCCGTACCCTTGAAAACAATGTGAAAGTTGCCACATTCTCCTTGGCCACATCTACCGGAGGATACCGTAAACAGGACGGCACGGAAGTACCGGAAAAGACACAGTGGCACAATATTGTTTGTTGGCGTTCTTTGGCAGAATTAGTTGAAAAGTTCATTCACAAAGGTGACAAGGTGACTATATTCGGTACGATAAATTACCGAGAATATGAAAAGGATAGTGTCAAACGATATATAACAGATATTGTCGCATACGACATCGTCCTTAACGGGAAAAACGACATCCCGAACGCCAAGCCGCCGATTACAGAAAATGATATGCCCACACAAGCGGATTTTCCTCCGCTACCTTCATCAACAAAAGACGACCTTCCTTTCTGATGAACCATGCTTTACGACGGTGGAAATCCCCTGCATGCGGTGCAGGCAAGGGCGAGGTTGGAAAAATTCATAGCCGAGAAGAAAATATTCGAGCAGACTGAAAAGAAACCACGCAGGACACGCAGTCAGAATTCATACTTGCATGTCATCCTCGCTTATTTCGCCTCACAGTATGGCGAAACGGAGAGATGGGTTAAGGAACGCTTTTACAAGAGGCTGGTAAATCCGGATATATTCATCATCACCAAACATGACCGGATACTCGGAACCGTCAAAGACCTCCGTTCATCGGCTGACCTCGACACAAGAGAAATGACCCTTTCAATTGAACGTTTCCGGTCGTGGAGTGCAAAGGAAGCAGGGATATACCTTCCTGCTCCCGATGAAGAAAGGCTGATACAATTAATGGAATTAGAAGTAGAACGTAATAAAGAATTTATTTAAACAATATGACAAGGAAAGAAAAAATCGAAAATTTGAGAAATCAAATCCAGATAAGACAAACGGAAATTTCAGAAATGGAGAAGGAACTGAACACCGAAATGGTGACAGACTTCTACGCAAGGCACAATCTTACACCGGAACAGCACTTCCTGTATAACGGGAAAGAATATATCGGAGTGGAATATGACGGTTATTTCTTTAAGACATTCCATATAAAAAAGGATGGAGGGATTTCAAGGATACCAACGATTATTTATCACGAGGAAAGAATTAAAACAAATAATTTTATGGAAAGTAACATATCACGAGATCACATCGCGCTTGAAGCGATGAAAGTATTATTGGAAGACAGCGAGGCTTTAAACGCCAGACCTGTAACATTCTTAGATAGAATCAAAAAGTATTTCGGGTTTCCTTTTAATGGAGAGATACAAGATGGTTATATCAAAGAAATAAGCAAAGGTGCTTACAAAATCGCCGATGCGATGATAGCCGAAAGGGAGAAAGGAGGAAGCCATGAGTGAAAGAATAAAAATCACCGAACAAGACCATCTTGAAAAAGAATGGTACGAGGAAGCAAAAAAGCAAACATTAGAAACTCTTCCTCAATTTATGAATCATGTGTTGAATGATTATGGGCATGATTATGGTACAATTTGCAAGGCTATTGCCACTTGTGGGGCTGCCGCCATGTATGCAGCAAATAAAACGGAACAAGGCGGTATAACCGGATTTCAAGCCAGTTGCATAAATTGGGAGGTTCTAAAAGCATGGGGAGCTTTCGAGACACATACCGGCGCAAGGCTTATAAACTTTGATAATATGATATACCCACAGTATGAGTATATCTTTGATAAGACGATAGACAAGAAAACATGGTACTTGATTCAGGAATATGCCAAAAAGAGGTTGGCCGATGAAGAAAGCTTTAGCTTGCATCCGAAGGTCAAAGCCCACATGGAAAGCATTGTGGAAGGCAATGTCCCATTTGGTTATAGGATTGAGGAGGAAAATTGAGAGAAGCAAATAGAACGTAACAAAGAAATTATTCAGTATGGACAAATTTTTAGGTCAGGACATTCCTGAGAAAGAGCGTTGGCAATTCTTAAAGGATAATGCCGACGCAATAGAAATGATTGGTTATACCCACAGGTTTAATCCTGATGAGTTGGCACAAAAGAAAGAATCATTGGCTGAGGTATCAATCACCATCAATGATATTGAGATTGAGAAGAAAGAGGCAATGGAAGAGTTCAAAGAGCGGTTGAAGCCTTTGAACGAGGAGAAACAAGAACTCCTGGAGCATATAAAGAAAGGTTCAGAGTTCGTGGACAATGAAGAATGTGCCAAAATCCTCTACCATGAGGAAAAGATGGCCGGATTCTATAATCGGCTTGGCGAATTGGTCTACAGTCGGCCAATCATGCCACAAGAGATGCAAAAGACAGTATTCAGTATTAACCGTAAAACAGGAACAGAATCATGAGTGAAAACAAAATCAACTTGGTAGTGCCGAAAGAATATAACGGCCAACCTATTGAAATGGTATTTCGTGAAGGAAAAGCCCCCGTAGCACTCGCCCCCAGAGAGCCGGAAAGAGTTGTCTTTGAAGGTACTATTCATACGTTGGTGTCCACAAAGGCACGGACCAAGCATTAGGACGTCTGGCAAATGCGGAACTTAGGGAAGCCAAGAAAGAAGCCCACTTCTATTTCGACCGGATAGCGAAAACCAATCTTATAAACAAGATTTGGAAGAAACATATCCTGGATACATCGAACAGGAATAAGGCTTATCTGTGGCTGTCAATGAAACTAAATGTACCCCGTGAACTATGTCACATTGGCATGTTCGACGTAGAGGATTGCAAACGGGTTGTTGAACTGTGTAAACCAATAATAGAAAAATATGAAAACAGAAAAAGTAACCAAAACAGTGTACATCGCAGACGATGGCAAAGAGTTCCTCACGAAAGAGGATTGTGAAAAGCACGAGAAGTTCGTCAAGGAAATACTTTCACGCATTGAATATTTCTGTATCAGATGTCATCCTGATTTGACGGAAACAGGATATTTCCAGCATAAAATATATGTGGCGGTTTTCTCTGAACATTACCTATATAAAGATATTGCTTTTGAATGGGCATTACGGAAATTCGGCCATCTTTTGGGAGAAAGCGTGCAAGGATATGGATTTCAACCGCGTTTCAGCGTGAGCGAATCCAATAAAGACGAATATGACCGATGCCCACCAACCGAATGGGGCGGCGGGGGACTGCAAAGTGAGAGGGTTTTCCTAAGTCCTAAAACCGTGGAGGGTTTTCCTGAAAACATTGATTATATGAAAGAATGGGGATTTAAATAATGCCATATTACATAAAACGAAAGGCTAAGAAGAAAGACAAGCCTTTACCTCTGTTTGATAAAGCGGGGGTAACAATAAAGAAGAAGCCGGATTTGGTAGCCAAACTCGATAAAGTCTTCAGCCGCTATATCCGGCTTCGTGATGCAATGCCAAACGGATATTTCCGTTGCATTTCCTGTGGACAGATAAAGCCATACGAACAGGCGGATTGCGGTCATTACATCAACCGCCAGCACATGAGCACACGGTTTGACGAAATGAATTGCAACGCCCAATGCCGTAAGTGCAACCGCTTCATGGAGGGCAACATTCAAGGATACCGTCAAGGACTTATTGCCAAATATGGTGAAAAGCACGTCCTTATACTGGAATCCATGAAGAATAAAATGCGCAAGTATGCTGATTTTGAATTAATCGAACTCACTAAGTATTACAAGGCTTTGGGGGATAAACTAAGTAAGGAGAAAGGAATATGAGTTATGTATTACGTGATTACCAGCAGCAGGCCAGTGATGCTGCCGTTTCCTTCTTCAACAACAAGGCGAAGAAGAACAACGCCATCATGGTGCTGCCCACCGACGCGGGAAAATCGCTTGTGATTGCCGACATAGCGGCAAGGCTTGAAGGTCATACTTTAGTATTCCAGCCCTCAAAGGAGATTTTGGAACAAAACTACCTGAAGCTATGTTCGTATGGAGTTCTTGATTGTTCCATCTATTCAGCATCGTTCGGCAGGAAGGAGATTTCAAGAATAACTTTTGCCACCATAGGCAGCGTGATTAATCATCCTGAGCTTTTTCATCACTTTCAGAATATAATCATAGATGAATGTTTTACTGGTGAGACAGAGATTCTCACAGAAAAAGGATTTGTAAGGTTTGACAAATTAAATTCTGATTTAAAAGTTGCTGAGTTTAACAATGGGGTTATTTCTTTCGTACATCCACTAAGACATATAAAACGATTGCATGACGGTGAAATAGTGTCTTTTCATATTAAGAACGGTATTGATGTACCGATGACAAACGGTCACATGCAAGTCTTTTGGAAAGAAGGAATAGGTTTCTTTAAAGAAAGGATTTCCGAAGCATATTTTGGCAATAGAAGAAAAATTCCTGTATCTGGTACGTGTGATATAGTTTCAGATGATTTGAGTGATTTGGAAAGGCTATATATAGCAGTACAGGCAGATGGAAGCATACATAAATGTTATGAGGATTATGTTACTATATCATTTACCCTAAAAAAGGATCGAAAAATAAAGCGGCTAATTCTCCTTTGCAGCTCTGTTAATATACCAATTAGTGAAGTCAAGTGTAATCATGGTAGACGATTTATGGTGAAAATGCCTAAAGGTACGACTAAAGATATAACAAATCATATTTGTTTTCCAATGTCTTCTAAAAAAGCCATGCAGATTATTGAAGAGTGTGTTTTATGGGATGGTTCTGTTATAAATGATAAAGGGCTATACTACTACTCTTCTACAGACAAGAAACAGGTGGACTTTTATAATGCCGTAGCAGTAATTTCTGGTAATAGCTGCTATGTTTCACAGCAGGATGATAATCGAAGCAAAAATCACATGCCTATATATCGATTATTCATTCGTACAAAAACACAGTTGAAAGATACTCAACAAATGAAAACGCAACCAGATTATTACAACGGTTACGTTTATTGTGTAGAGGTTCCTTCTGGAGCTATTGTAGTCAGACATAAAGGGTTTACTTTCATATCTGGGAATTGTCATTTGGTGAATCCCAAAGAAGGGATGTACAAATCATTCCTTTAGATTCTGAAATGCAAAGTACTTGGTTTGACCGCTACACCATATAGACTTTCTTCAAGCCGTGATTTCGGCTCTATGTTAAAGTTCATCACCCGTACACGTCCATGTATCTTTTCGGAAGTCATTTATCAGGTACAAATATCTACCCTGCTTGATATGGGCTATCTGGCGAAACTGGACTACTACGCCATGAATCCTATCGGATGGAACGAACTCAACCTGAAAGTGAACACCACCGGCGCCGACTATACCGATAAATCGGTAATCAGAGAATATGAACGGATAGACTTTTACGGTTATCTTGTCCATATTGTCCAAAGGCTTATGAACCCGAAGAGTGGAGTGAGGCGCAAAGGCATATTGGTATTCACCCGTTTCCTGAAAGAGGCCGAACGGCTCACATGGAGTATTCCGGGCACGGCCATCGTTTCTGGCGAAACACCGAAAAAAGAACGTGAAAGGGTTCTCGAAGCGTTCAAGGCCGGCGAAATACCTGTCGTGGCCAATGTGGGCGTATTGACCACCGGATTTGACTATCCAGAACTTGATACAATTGTTATGGCACGCCCCACAATGTCTTTGGCACTGTGGTATCAGATAGTCGGACGCGCCATCCGTCCCCATCCAAGTAAGAAAGCAGGTTGGATTGTTGATTTATGCGGAAACATTAAGCGTTTCGGGGAAGTCAAGGATTTGCGCCTTGTGAACGGTGGCAACGGAAAGTGGGCAGTATATTCCAGTTACAGGCAATTAACCAATGTGAGATTTTAAAGCTATGGAAGACGGATTTTTGAGGCTAAGCCGCAGGTTTTTCTCGAATGAAATGTGGAAAGTAGCCCGGGAGTTTTCGGAATGCGAAGCGTGGCTTGACTTGATTCAGTCGGCACGATTTGATGCAACCGACAAGGCGTATAGCGAACTCATCGGAGGTCGGGAAATCTCTTATTCAAGAGGTCAATATCCAGCATCCATATCGTTTTTGATGAAACGTTGGCAGTGGTCGGAAAAGAGGGTACGTTACTTTCTCTCCAAACTGAAAAAGAAAGGCATGATAACCACTTGTAATAAACAGGGCATGACTGTGATAACCTTATGCAATTATGACGAATATAACCCAATCAAGGGCAAGGATAAGGGCATGGTTTGGGGCATAGATAACGATAATAAAATCAATGAGTTAAACAATGCTTTGGTCGAACTAAGGGCAGAGCTAAGGGCAACATCGGAGAATATGTCTAAAAAAATCGAAGAATTGGGGCAAGGTAAGGGCAATAAGAAAAAGAAAGAAAAAGAATATAATCCAGAAGAAGATAAAGAAACCTCTACTGACGTAGAGGCAAAGAAAGCCGAACAGGCAAGAAAACTTGCCGCGGCTAAAGCCGCTACGCTCTCCCGTAAGGATGCCTTTTATAAATCCCTTGTCCCCTACGTGGAAAGGTACGGTCGTGACATGGTACGTGACTTTTTCGACTATTGGTCGGAAATGAATAAGTCTGAGACTAAGATGAGATTTGAACAACAAACCACATGGGAAGTCGGCAAGCGGCTCGCCACGTGGGAAAAAAGAGAAAAAATCAATGGAAAACCGAATTATTCAGTACAACCCACAGGGACTTATACCTGTGGACGAACTTCCCAAGACAAAGCAGCAAGCCGCCAGTCTCTTGAAAACCTCGCCGATGCAATATTGGGACAGCATTAATCCCATGAATATTCGTGATGTTTTCAATGCTCCACAGTTACCTGTGGTGGAAATAGCCCGTGAGATTGGAACAATAAAGTTACAAGCCATCATGGTCAAGTGGATGAACAGTTTCCTGCGCTTCTATTCCGTCAACGGCTCGATGGATGCAGTACAAGTAGCCGATACCATCAACCTCATACTTGAAATCTATCCTTATTACACGCAATACGATTTCAAACTGTTTTTCAAGATGGCGAAAATAGGGAAGTTCGGAGAAATATACGGTCGCATGGATGGTGAAGTCATTATCAACTGGCTTAAAAAATATGATGAACATCGTACAATAGCTGCTGAAACTGAAACTATGAAATATGCGGATAGGTTCAGGGAACGTTATCCGGCAGAAAAAACGGAAGGCGTGACTTATCCTGAATACATTGCAATCAAACAGCGTGCCGCCGATGGCGACAAAGAAGCCCTCAGACAACTCACTCCACCATGAAACTGACTATTTACTGGGTAACGAAAGACGAATCCATACGCGCCCGCATCAGGAAGCGTTTCGGCATCCCTTGGGGCATGACCGTCAACAAGGAAACTCAGTTCGAAATACGGGATGAGGATATGGACTTGTTGAGAGAAACCGAAAGAAGGGGATTCATTCAGATTAGATTCAAAAAACGATGAAAACAAAACACATAAACCATTGGACGCCGGCCGAACTTCATTTCTTGGAAAAGAACTACGGCTTCATGCCCACACACGATATTGCCGTGTATTTGTCCCGGCATTCACTCAGTTCCATCTACCAGAAGGCATCCGCTTACGGCCTGACACAGAAATATCCGGAAGCCAAAGAATACCATTCCCCAAAATTCCGTAACATGACTGTCATGGAACAAGCTTATGAGATGGGGATGTCGTATTCGGCCGTGTGGACGAACCGCAGGAAAAAGGTGGTATGACAATTTATTTTGAATAAGAAAATGATAGAATTATGCCAATAAGTGAAGTATATAACACGGACTGTATGGAATACATGAAATCTATTCCTGACAAGTTCTTTGACCTAGCGATATGCGATCCGCCATATGGGATAGGTGAAGACTGGAAGAAACGTAATAAAGGGGGTGTGTTTAAGGAGACGAGCTACAAAAATGATGCGATTCCTGATAAAAGCTATTTTGATGAACTGATACGTGTGTCGAAAGATTGTATTATTTGGGGATATAATTATTATACTCGCTTTTTGGGAAGCACAAATTATCTCATTATTTGGGACAAAATGTCTAATAGCAATCCCGTTTTCAAATATTCTAAGGTCGAGATAGCTTTTACTTCTAAAAAAGTTCCCGCCAATTTGGTTTCTATTGCATGGGATGGATATAGAATGGGGTCCGAAACGGGAACAAAGAAAATTCATCCGCACCAAAAACCTATAGCTTTATACGCATGGTTGCTGCAAAATTATGCCAAAACAGGTGATAAGATTCTCGACACTCATTTGGGCAGTGGAAGTAGCCGGATAGCCGCTTACAAAATGGGCTTTGATTTTTGGGGAACCGAGATAGATAAAGAATATTTCGATGCGCAGGAAAAACGCTTTCGAGAAGAATGTCTGTGCGAAGTGAGACTGAAAAACGGCGATGTATATGTACAAAAAGAACTGTTTGAATTATGAATTTAGATAAAAAGATAGACTATTCCATTGCCTTGTTGCGCAAGGCTGAATCCATGGCCTTGCGTTTAGACCCCGAAAATGGGTTCTATTTGGCCTTCTCCGGTGGAAAGGATAGTCAAGCCCTTTACCACATCGCGCAAATGGCCGGTGTGAAGTTTAAAGCACACATGAATCTCACGAGCGTAGACCCTCCCGAAGTCATTCGTTTTGTTCGGAGGCAATATCCGGACGTGGAGCTTATCAAACCAAAGATGAGTATCTACGAAATGGCAAAGAAGAAACATATATTGCCTACAATGCGTTTCCGTTGGTGTTGTGCCGAATACAAGGAGTTTTCGGGAGACGGAAAAGTAAACCTGATAGGCATACGCAAGCAGGAAAGCACAAGACGGGCCAAACGGAATGAAGTCGAACTGGGCGGCCATAAGTTCAGCGGCACATTCGACCAGTGGGAAGAACACGAAGAAACAATGGTGACTTGTGTAGGAGGAAGGGACAAGATATTAGTTTCACCCATCATCTACTGGACGGAGCGTGATGTGTGGCAGTTCTTAAATGATGTAGTAAAAGTACCGCATTGCAAACTATACAATAAAGATAAGGCGCATAAATATAATGTTGAGTTTGGAATTGGTTCCACGACTTCAAGATACGAAAATGTATTCGATTGTATAATCGAAACTATTGGCTGGCTCATCCTAAACGGACACTTCAACAAGGAATACTTAAACGACAATCCATGAATGAAGACACAATAACATTAATAGTCTGCCTGATTGTGATTTTCGCTTCCTTATGGTACACTATCAGGAACAATGGCGAGGATGACGGGCGAATTTGGGGAGGAGGTTTTGCAAATATCCAATAGGTAAGGATATGTAAAAATATCCTCATTTTCTTTCTATATGCTTGCGCATATAGGAAAAATGGAGATTTTTATGTAAGTTTGTACTGAAATATAAAAATAATATTCGTATGAAAGTAAATGAAGTATATGGCGTTTCTAATCAAATGATAGAAACTTATATTGAAAGAGAAAAAGTAGATTCTCTTTTTCTTGATGGTCTTCAACGAAGAAAACACATTATTGTTTATGGCGCATCTAAACAAGGTAAAACATCTTTAACGAATAAACATCTGAAAGAAACTGATTATGTAAAGATAAATTGTTCTACAGGAACGACGATAATTGATATTTACAAATCAATACTTAGACAGTTAAATGTGGAAATATTAAATTCCAAAGAAGAAAACAATACCGTTAACGGAGAGTTGAAAGTCGAAGTTAAGGCTAAATTGAAGGTTCCTTTAATAGGGGGAATTGAAACGTCTGGAGGAGTTGGAACCGGTGGAAAAAAGGAATATAAAAATCTTTATAAAACCGTTGAGTACAATTTGACTTTGGCTCAAGACATATCAGAATTACTCATTTCCTTAAATTTCTCTAAACGTATCATATTAGAAAATTTTCATTATCTCCAAGAAGAAGTTCAGCAACAATTAGCATTCGATTTAAGAATATTTGAAGATTATAATATACTTTTCATCATTCTTGGAATATGGAGAGAAAGAAATCGTCTAAGCCAATATAATGGTGATTTGGTAGATCGGGTTATTGAAATACCTGTTGAACCATGGGAAGCAGGTGATTTAAGAAGGATTGTCAATATTGGGATGCCTCTGTTGAATGCATCTTTTGAACATGTGGTTGATGACATCATATCATCTTGTTTTGACAGTGTTGGGGTTTTTCAAGAAATTTGCAAAGAATCCTGTTATGCAGCAGGCGTAACAGAAACATCTAAAAATTTAACATACATAACAAAAGATAATGTGCAAACAGCCATCACAAAAAAACTTGGAGATTATTCAAGTAGACATATCCGCTGTTTAGAAAGTTTTATAGAACAAGTTGCAAAAAGTTCTGATGAAATACCTCTGTATATTCCTTACTACTTCATAAAAGTACTATTAAATGAGCCATTTAATGAAATAAATAAAGGTCTCAAAAGAAAATATCTTCATGAAAAAATAAAAGAAATTCATCATAGGGCCAATGACGTAAGGGCTTCAGATATGGGATATTTTCTCAAAACTTTAGTTCAAAATCAATTAAAAAAAAGAATATCACCACCTATTTTTGATTACGATTTGAGTACAAGGTCTGTAAAAATTATAGACTCAACTTTTTATTTCTTTCTTAAAAATTGTGACAGGAAAGAAATTTTGGATGAACTTTCTACCCCTCAAGGAATAACGCAACAAGAAAAGTAGTCCACAAACTATTTTGATTAGTTTTCATGCCCGACACCTCACCGTGCCGGGCTTTTTGTTTCACCATAATTTGAATGAACATGAACTTGAACGAACTGAGAGACCGTGCCTACAAGACCGCCTGCGAACACGGTTGGCACGAAGAAGAATACAGTAACGAACACTTTTTATGCTTGGTCATATCCGAACTGATGGAAGCCGTGGAATCTGATAGGAAAAGAATGCACGCATTCAGGACACCATTTGAAGATTTTATATGTCGTTTCACAACAGACCCGGAGCATGCTTACAAGGTCGCTTTTGACGAATACATCAAAGATTCCGTTGAAGACGAGCTTGCCGATGCGGTGATACGTCTGCTTGACTTGGCAGGATTGAGAGGTATAGACATGAACGACAGATTCATCATTGCGTACATCGTATCAAGTAAAAAGACATTCACGGAAAACATTTATGCCATATTAAAGGATATAGTAAACTACCGCTATTCTTTTGAAGAATGTCTAAACTATTCTATTCGGCAAATCATTGAACTCGCAAGAATGAAAGGAATAGACCTCGCTTGGTTCATCGAGCAGAAGATGCGATACAACGAACTTAGGAGTTTTAGACACGGAAATAAAAAGTATTGAAAATGAAAAAGATAATGTTTAATGACAAATACGGCTTGACACAAGCTGTATTGGAAGGAAGAAAGACGCAGACAAGAAGGATAATAACTATCCCTAAAAACATACAAAGACAGATTGTTGGAGAACCTAAAATCACAGGGGCAAAAGACTATCGTTTAGGTGTTGAGGTTCTCATTTATGATGAGGAAGACGATGATTTTGTACCGATGTATGTTGAACCGGTATACTTAGTTAATGAAGTCGTTGCCATTGCTCAAAGCTACGGAGTAATAAGCGATAATATATCCCACAATCCGAGCGTACAGAAAGCTCAGTTTTATTGCAATGTAATGAAAACTTGTTATCCTAAAGAAGAAATTCCGAGAGATAAAGAAGATATAGCTGGATGGAGCAATAAAATGTTTGTCAAATCTAAATTAATGCCGCACCAGATACGCATAACCAAAGTAAGAATACAGAGATTACAGGATATATCCGATGTTGATTGTATGGCAGAGGGGATTAATTACTATGAGCAAGAAGGTTTTTCTTGGTGTTCAACAGGGGAATTATTTGATACACCCCGTGAAGCCTACGCTGCTTTGATAGACAAGATAAGCGGCAAAGGCACATGGGAAAGCAATCCTTATGTGTGGGTATATGAGTTTGAATTAGTAAAATGGGTATGAAAGCAAGAATAAAATCAAACGGGCATATAGTGAATGTCCACGAAACGGGAGAGCGCGTGATTAGTAAAAACGGTATCGAACGAGTATATATAAACGATGATTGCAGTGGAATTTACTATTCCCAGTCGGAACTTGAATTTTTACAAACCAATGACGAAGACACCATTGACTGGAATCAAGTCCGCATACAGGCGGCCATAGCGGCCATGCAAGGAATACTAAGCGATGAAGAAGAAGTTGGTTATGCTTGTTCCGAAGCAACATATAAAGAGAACGAGAAACATACAATACCTGTAGCTGTTGCTCGATTTGCGGCTGCTTGTGCCGACGCCTTGATTATCGAACTAAAAAAGAAAGGAGGAAAATATGAAGAATAAAATCATAGCAGGAACCATAGCCGTTTTGTTCCTACCCGCATCCGTTGCCTTTTTTGGGCTTCTTAATGAGTACTTTTTATTTCGGGTCATATTCATGACAGTGCTGTGTTTCGCCTTAATGTTTTCACTATATAAGTTTGTCAAGCTCATTCTTGACGACCGAGATGCGGACAAACGTAGGAAAGGGAACAGGCCATGAAAAAGAAAATCTACATAAGCCTGCCCATCAGCGGACGGGACATGGAAGCCGTGGAATCAGATTGCAAGTCAGCTTCCGCACAGATAGGAAAACATGGTTTCAAGGCGGTGTCACCTTTGGAAGTATCTTCCGACCCAAAAGCAAGTTATGCCGAACATATCGGGCGTGACATCACCGCATTGCTTGAATGCGATGCGGTTCTTGTCCTGCCCGGATGGGTGGAATCCAAAGGATGTGCGCTCGAAATGGAAGCGGCACGTATTTACGGCAAGAAGATACTTACGAACTATGGAATGTTGGACTATTATGCAAAGGAGGTGGAAGATGAACAAACCCGATGACAATGCAAGGCTTCTTCAAGCCTATTACGGTTCCTGCAACGCCCTGCTTGAAGCCTTCTGCGAAAAGCACGACTTCGACTATGAGGATGCCCGCAAAAGTTGGGTAGCCGGATGCGTAGGCGAAATAGTGTGTTGTGGCGACTATTACTTCAACATGGACGTGATAGTCACCGACCTCAAAGAGGATGCTCCAGAAGGGGAACTGCTGAAATGGTATGACTATAACACAGAATGTTCCTTCTTCGGAATAAACGGTTGTAACTACCATTCATGGCTCAAAGGGTGCCCGAAATTGTCAGAAAATGAAATTGAAGAAATCAGGCAATACCAAAAGATTGTGGAGGACGCCAAAAATCGATTGGACGAATGTATAACCAAATACAAGGAAGGAGGGTTTTAAAATGAACACCCCTGAATTTATCCTGCAAGCCCTGTTCCCGTAATAAATATGATACCCTACAAAACCATCCGGGACTATCCCCGGCTTAAACAACTCCTTGAAGAAGGAAATGAAATCGTATGCTTCTCTTTGGAAAGCAAAGAGTGTGCGCTCGCGAAAAAGCAAACATTCTGTGACGGTCAGAACTTCGACTACAACTTTGGGTGTTTCCACATCTTCGACCATGATTTAGAGGAAGCTACATTCGAGCAACTTTGTGAACTCTACGATGTCGAATTTATTGAACCGGACAAATAAAAGAATATATGAAACTTGAAAGAAATGAATACCTCTGGTACAAAGCCAGTCTTGCAGCCCTTGGTAACGAATATCTTACCAAAAATTGGGAAGTGAAACTCTATGCCACCTCACTCTACAATGCAATGCTGTGGGGACGGGAGACAAATGGAAAATAAAAAAGGGAGCCAGCCCGCACGACCAAGCAGGCCCCCAACGATTATTTAGGTACAAATATACGGATTTCTAATTAAATAATCGTGTCATGGAACTGGATTTTGATAAAATCAAACGCATTAGGAAAATCAGAAGCGTAAAATCGGATTTGTCCAAAGAAGAAAACATCTTAATAAAACCGATACTATCAGACAAGAAGCTTATTCCCCTAATTTATAAAACGTTCACTAATATCATTTGTAAAAACTCCGATGAAGGCATAAGTACAGTAATGCAACGGAAAAAGTTCATCTTCATTATATTATATCTTTACTCTCCATCCTCTTTGGCAGGCGATAAGATGGCTTCCGGGTTGCGTAACGAGTTATCCAAAGTGTTAGGCATTCAGGCTAAAAGCACAATTTCTAATAATTGTGCGAATTTGGTCTTCCTTTATCAGAACTATATGGACTTCCGTAATGATGTGGAGTTCATCTACAATAAGATTCTGTCATGGCTGAAAATTTATGGATTGATAAAATGAACAATAGTATTGGTCCTCATAAATTCCAATACAGTACCGACAGCAACCGGCAATAATCCATATACGGAATATTGTCGGTTCTGTCAATCAGCTCATCAATGTATTCCCTTCCTCGCATCACGTTCAAGTTTTCTTCGCATCCCCCGGCTCACACCATGACGGGCAGCAATGTCATTCAATATTCTCTTCTCATCCGCAGAAAGCATACTATATACTTCCTCCCGGCTCTTGCCGCCGAACACGGCTTTTAATACCTTCATTACTTCCATTCGCTCCATATATACTTATCATCTTCTTACCAGTTCCTTCCGGCAATGTTCACAAAGGAATTTCTTCGCCACCGGAAACATTTTCTGGCCCACATACCCGCTAAGGTACTGCGCCTCCTCCCCATACGGGTCAATCCCGAACGCCTGTGAGATATGCCGGCACAAATGCCCCTTCTCATGGTCCCATGAGTTCTGGAACTGCTCAGGGGTGGACGTAAGCGAAATCACCATCAACGTCTCTCGCCCGTAAAAGTCAGAATACGTAAGCCCCGTGTCCGGATTGCCCTCAGAAAGGCTCCGGGCAGCCCTTTCAAGCTGTTCACCCCGGCATCCTATCCTTTTCAACTCATGAAGAATCTCATACTTCCAGTACGTCGTCACGGCATAGTAAACCCGAACCTTCCAGTCATATTCCGGTATGTAGAAATCCTGCACTATCATAACATCTCCGACCACATAATCGGTGTACCGCTTCCGATGCAATCCGCGTAAAACCTCGTGAAAGGCAACCCCTCATATCCGTCCGGATCATCAATATAATCCTTGACGAACAACGCAAGATGTGATTCGTCGGAAATCGAGCTCTTGTAATAATCCGCCTTCGCCATGTTGGCCACGTACACGCAGTCGTATCCGGCATCCTTCTCCAACTTGATACCGTATTTCTTCAAAAGCTCCTCGACTTCATCCTTCTTCATTGCCTCCAGCTTACGTGTCTTACCTGTAGATGCGGCAGATGAAGAATCATCCGACACCCTCATTTTCGATACGGCCCACTCGCACATCTTTTTTGAGAAATGCCACCCGTACTGTGAAAGATACTCTTTCATTCCCGACGGAAGCCTGTCGTATGTATCCAATCTTTGTCCCATAACCCATTTATGATTTAGTGAAAGAGGGGCATTCCACCCCTCCCATGTTAATAAAACTCCCCGTTGGCACGTCTGCGCCGACGTTCGCCCATCTCATCCATTCGGGGATACTCCGGAAAGTAGCCCGGCATACGGCGTTCCCCCATGTCGGAATAACTTCCTCCACCGTTGTAACCGCCTTCACCACGGAACCCCATTCCTCCGTGCATCTCTCTCATGGCCTTTTCATAACCATGCCGGCAACCTTCCCTGTAAGCCTCCTCCAGTTCACTGCCGCCTCTCATTCCGAAGCCGCGTCCGTAATCGTCACGCCCCTCTTCCAAAATAGTCCACATTCCCATAATTATTTCTTGGTTTTAGATGTTTCAGCATTCAGGCCAAGCTGCTCCATAAGCTGCCGGTTCAACGCCATAAGGTCGGACATGTTCTTGCTCATGTCGGCCATCTGGCTTTTCAAGCTTGAAATCTCCTGTTCCTGCCTTTGTTTCTCCGCAAATTCAGGGTTGAGCATGGTCAGCATCTCATCGCATGCGGTTATCACATTAAGATGGTAATCCCGGCTGTTGACAATCTCGCTGCTCTTCTGTTTTATCATCGAGATTTCATTGTTCATCGCATCCCGCGAACATGAGACCACGATATTCCCGTTCTGTCCGAAGTCTGCGATGTCACCGCCTGCAGGAAGGTTCTGGAACGTCGTATTCTGCCCGTTGATGCTGGCCACCACGTCCACCACCATTTCTATTTGCGGTGACGGGAAAGGCTGTGTCATGGGATATTTTGGCTTGGGAGCCGACACGCTCACCACCGAACCTATTTCCACATAATGCTTAGCTTCCTTATGAAGGATGAATAACTGATTGTTTGCCCTTAAATTCTGAAACATGATTGTTGTTTTTTAAATAGGGACACCGCAACCTGCGATGCCCCGGTTAATTACTTGTTCACTCCAGCCGGAGCCGTTCTCACGTTTGCCTGTGCCGCCGTGGCGGTCGTAGGCCTGTATCCTCCATTGACAAGGAACAACTCATTCGTGTACTTGTTATAATGGATTTCATAAATTCCCGTTCCCGCAAGGTTGGCCACCGTCACCGGCTCATTGTTATAAGCCATAAGCGGACGGGTGTCACCGTTTGTCCCTATCAGTATGGGACGCGTGCCCGTCGTACCGGCCGGTATCGCCTGACGGAGGTTGATGTAGAACCCGCCCACATAGTCCCTATTACGGAACGCATGGTTGGGAAGCTCCAGCGTCACATTCTCCGTGCCCACCGTGACCGCCACCGTCGGGAGGGTGTTGAAATTCACCCTGCCCAGTGACGGGAACGGAAAGGGAAGTCCTGTAAAAAAGTTAGGCCACATAGCTACCTCCTTTCTTACCGGAATTAACCCCAGTAGTTGTTACCACATCCATAACCGCTACGGCCATAAGCCACATCTCCGGCGTATGCACCGAAAGCTGCCGCACGGAAAGTTTCCGGGTTATACACCTGCAACTGCGGGTACGGTACCGCTACTGTGGGAGGCATCTTACACTTGATACCATCCACATCCCCCTGCAAAGCCTGCAAACCTGCCGCCAAAGGCGCAATCTGCTGTCCTACGGCATTCAGGATGGTAGCGTTCTGGTTACGTTGTGAAATCTCACCCTTCAATGTGGCAATCTCCGCGTCCTTGGCTGCCAAAGCCTCTTGCTGACGACGCGCCTCTGCCGCATCCATTTTGGCGACAAGCGTATTAAAACCGTCACGGTAAGCATCAGCCAAAGAGCGAGTGTTACCCTCCATAGTACGGGTGAGCGTATTCATGCTTTCGCAATTTGCCAAACGGTTCTCATATCCCTGACGTTCAATAGCTGTCTGCGTCTTGCAGCAGCAGTCGGCAATCTGAGTGAGAATAGCTTGGTTTCCGCTCTGGAAGGCGTTGATGATTTGCTGCGTGGACATGCCCACCTGGTTCCCTACACCCTGAATCAAGCCTTGGATGTTGCACAAAGCCGTCTGCAACTGTTGTGTAGAACAGTTCAAAGAAGAAGCGAGCTGGTTAATGGCATTGCCGTTACCCTGAATGGCGCTCATCAGGTATTCACGACCCACATCACCGTTCAATTCAGCCGGTAATCCTCCTCCGTTACGTCCTCCGAAACCGAATCCGTTACCGCCCCAGCAGAACCAAAGCAGGATAATCCAGATAAACCACCATGAGCCTCCCCATTGGTCCTGGTTGTTGCGTCCCTGAGAAAGGAGTGCCATCAGGTTAGGATCCACTCCCTTGCCACCCATCAGGTTAGGAAGCATGGCCATGATGTCAAACTTGTTGCCCCCACCGCTCGAAGGCTCCTGATTAAAAACATAAGTTCTCTCCATAATGTATTTTTAATTAATAGTTACAAGGTCAGGCATATCCTGACCCTGCAAAACTACAAATACATTATGTCACTCAAAATCAATTCTTTCCCAACTCATTCCCGATTCTTTCCCGATATATTCCCATCATTTTCCCACACCTCACACGTGAAGAAAAATTAGACAGCATATAGTTTACCGCCCGTTTCGTCTTGCCGACCAATGATGCAATCTGGGAAGGGTAGAAGCCCTCCTTAAAAAGGAAATACACAAGCAAGTAACGCGCATCGACGACTTCCGCTTCCTTGCTTCCCGACAATATGACTTTGGGTGCGATTTCCGTTTCCCTGCTGACAACCTGAATAATCTCATTAAAAATATCTGCCTTACACATACAATATTCAATTTTTATTCATACCTTTGTCAAACCACATGACAAGGCGTTTATATACAACAATAGCTCGCGATGAAGACATAAAGCCCTCAACGCGCGAGCTATTTTCGCGTCTTGTCATGTGGTAATGCAAGGAACGTTGGGGGCTTTTTTTATACTCCCGTCCCCGAAGGAGCAAACGTTACTTTTTCAGCCTATACACAAACCTTCCGAATCCGATAAGGATACAAACAACCACAGCCAGAAGCGCAAAGCCTCCGTAATGCAGCTTGGTTTCCTCCCACCGCGAAAGCTTACGTTCCACCGGAACCGGTACTGATACACTGTCCACCCTGACCGTCTCCAATGTGTCATGCACCACGCGGTCTCTCCAATGTGTCTGATACCTATATTCTGTCCTATACACTGTGTCCCTCTCCGCCCTCAACTCTATGTAAATAGAATCTTTGAGGAAAGTACTATCCGAAAACCAACGTACACCATACACGCTGTCCACCCTGACCGTTTCCACCGGAATATATTGTACCCGTGCACATCCGCACATGGCAAACAATAACAGGCCGACTACGAGCCAGAACACCGGCACCATCAGCCAAGGCCAGAACACTTTAAAAAATCGATTCATCTCTCCATTCCTTTTGTGGCAACGAAAAAGCGGCAACCCCGACTTGTTTATGTGGGATTGCCGCTTGGTTAACGGAATGGTTTCGTGTGGCTTGGCTACTATTCCCCTGATGCAAGGGACTATCTTCATTTTTTAGGATGAAACAAATATTTTGCAACAAAATTGAATATCCCTATCACATTGGCCAACGATGTGGTAAGTAAGGTTATAAGTACATTGTCTGACAAGAATATTATCCCGTATCCGTCCAAGAACACAAGAGCGAGAGAAATCAACATATATATGCACATGAATCCAAATATCACGTAACTGAATATTTTCCGTTGCTCACGGTCTTGTTTAAGTCCCTCTATTTCCTCCCTTTGGCGGTCTATCTGTGCACGCAGGTAATCTATTGTCAGTTCATTGGACGTTTGTTCCAACAAATTCACCTGTGATTCTTCGGATTCCTCCTTGTCCTTGCCTTCATCAGAAAGGATTCGCATAAGGTCTTCAAACTTTCCTTTCATGACTTGTGCGACTTTAATACCGTTTCAACAAGCTTTTCATAATACAGGGCTGTTACTTCATCCGGAATAGGAACATTTTGTTCCGGTACATAACAAACAGACCATGGCGTACCTTTTCGGTGCGTCAAAGTGACCATTTCAGCATCCGTAAAATCACGGTAACGCTTCCATACCATCTCAACAATTTTCTTTGCCTTGTCACCCTCCAACACTGGCTCCGGAAATGAAATCGTACAATTATTCTCGTCCCAATCCATCACAACGGCCTTTTCTGTTATCGGGTCGGCCTTGTATTGCTTGAAAGAATGGTAAACAGATGGAATTACAGGCCCGTATTTCCATGCTTCCACCTTGTCAAAACGTTTGTCAAGCAAAGATTCCTTGTTTATCGCCAAAGAGAATCCATGAGCTATATAGACACGTTTCATCAAACCTAATTGTGTTAGATTCTTATTCTCCTTTTTCGCTAAATCAATGAAATAATTAGCCACAGAAAGTGCATTATCTTTCATATTTTAACATTTGAATAGAACAAAAGTAGAGTAATTTGTTCATTTTTCCAAGCTTGTTAAGCCTTATTTATCTTCATTAACTGCAATCCCACCAAGTCAAAGACCGCTTCCCCGCCACCGGGTTAATAATCATTTATTTCACACCGCCAACGCCCGCGCCAGCATCCAGACACCCACGGCCAACACGAGGAAAACCAACCAAGGCGGCAAACCCTTCCCGTCGTCTCCTCCGCCATCGTCAAGCATCGGCCAATATTCCTCATCCTTTTCCCCATTCATACCTCATCCTTTTCCTCACGCGATATTAAAGAACCTGTCAGCCTCCCATTTCCTGCGCTTCACCAGTCCCTCCAGCTTCCGCTTCTTCCCGGCCACGGTCGCATACACCCACTTCATGAACTCCCCACGCACCTCCGCATCAGGCGCACAAGCCCGTATTTTCTTCAAAAGTGTGGAACCGGCCAACGCATCGCACCCAAGGTTATACGCGAAATCCACCAACGCGTCAAACTTGTTCTGCCTCTCCGTCACGCCCAGTTTGTCCACGAACGCTTCATATTCCGCCAAGTCACGCCTGAGCTGACGTTCCGCCTCGCCCTCCGTCATCTTGTCGCCACGCTTTACGCCCGCCGTATGCCCGTAGCCCACCGTCCACACGCCCGCCGGGCAACGGTAAGCCGTGCCCCGGAATCCCTCGAACCTCTTTATCGCCTCAATCAATGAATTACTTGCTTTCATATCTCCACTTTTTTGTTTAACTTTGTTTCCGCCTCCCGCGAGGGACGCTTACGTAATTAATATGTTTTCATAAAGTATTAAGATTAAGGTTAATGTGTAGGGAGGCGGCGGCCTCCCTTTTTTCATGCCCCGCTTCCCTTTAGAGCTTCTATTTCCTCCTTTAATGCCGAAACCTCCGACAGCAAACCGGAGATTACTTCCTGCACGGATTGGGCTGTGAAACCATCGTTGATTCCGTCATATTCGCCGATACCTTCGATGTACACGTCACCGTTCTTCATCACCTCCATGGCGTTCTTCTGTTTTGCCGTCCCCCAATCGTTGAAATACTGCGTCCCGTTGCCGATGGAAAACAATGTCTGCTTGTCCGCAGAATCCCCTTTGTGCGATTTGTTGGATATCCCCAATGCCGTCTCGGCGAAGTTACGCGCCACCGTTTGCCAACACAATGCCACGGAACAACCACCCGTGGACACGCAACGGTCGCCAAGGGCAACGCACCCGTCAGCACTTTCCGCGCCCGCCACGCACTCTTCCCCGGCGATGCCGAGAAATGTGGAAGTGCCTGCCGAAAGGCACAACGAACCGTTTTCCGCATAGGCTTTGAACGAGGCGGAATAATCATTGAAATCCGTGTATGGGTTCAAGCTCTCCGAGAACGTCACGGTCCCCCCTTCCGCATCCACGGACACCACTTCGGCCACGTATTCTTTTTTCGTCTCATCCGATTCGCTTGTCTTGTCTTCACTTACTGCGACCTTTCCGGCATGGAAAAATTGTTCCGGGCAGTTCTTCATCATCCAGTATCCCACTGAAGAATTCGACACAACCTTATAAGTGGTACTGTTTTTAACTCCTGTCAGGTGAAGGGCAACGTCTTGAGTTGAAATGGCCAAAGCCCCGTCTTTCACTATGGAGCGGTCGAATATGTTCCCCACCTGGAACCCGGTGCCTAAAAAAGTAGTTCCCACTTTTTCGTAGGCTTCATTGACGCACAGGTATCTTCCCACGGTACTCCGCCACTCAGTCCACTTCCCGTTTGTATATTGTCTTGTGAGGGAAAAGGGGAGTATCCTCGAATCCGAATTCTGGGAGTAATACGTCTGTATATACCCGCAATTATCCTCATCCACATACCTCACGCACATTGATTCCAAAACGAAGCCTCCTTTTGCCGGTATATTCGATATGTTTTCCGCTGTGGAGGCGTTCTTGTTCAGGTATCTTACGGTGAGTTTCGGCACGATAAGGTAATCGGCATCCACCGTCTGCCCGGAAATTTCCTTATACTCGATGGCACCACCATCTTTCATGTTGTCAAAGGCTTCCTTGTCCTCCTTCGACATTAATCCGTCTTTTTCCGCAGAGACAGGATTTGAGATTTCCGCAATCTTTTCATTAAGAATCCTACCTTGGTTGGCAGAGAGAGGTAATTCAGTTCCTGAACTAT
>ERZ834382.97-NODE-97-length-131451-cov-9.068221_pt1 | contig 131451 bp, 111 predicted proteins | sample MGYA00519692_ERZ834382 | MGnify/ENA primary metagenome ERZ834382 (study PRJEB31850, sample SAMEA3708751) | human gut metagenome | biome: human gut; feature: human-associated habitat; material: faeces | place: China | collected 2014 ...
ACGTCGAAAATACTTGGCGGGTGACTGCCCGGGAAGATAGATAGATGCCGACATATATGCACCTTTAGCTCAGTTGGTAGAGCAACTGACTCTTAATCAGTGGGTCCTGGGTTCGAGTCCCTGAAGGTGTACCAGACTTAAAAAGAATAGGCCCATCAGCCTATTCTTTTTATCTATATGGCCTGTTGGTCAAGCGGTTAAGACTCCGGCCTCTCACGCCGGCGACGGGGGTTCGATTCCCCCACAGGTCACCAATGCACCATTAGCTCAGTTGGTTAGAGCAACCGGCTCATAACCGGTCGGTCCGGGGTTCGAGTCCCTGATGGTGCACCAATTTTATTGGTGCCGAGCTTTTTACCTATAGGGGTGTGGTTCAATGGCAGAATAGGGGTCTCCAAAACCTTTGACGTGGGTTCGATTCCTACCACCCCTGCCAAATAAAAAGCACGCTGTAGCGTGCTTTTTCACTTTATCAAATATGCACCTTTAGCTCAGTTGGTAGAGCAACTGACTCTTAATCAGTGGGTCCTGGGTTCGAGTCCCTGAAGGTGTACCAAGTTTAATCCCGTGTATTTTGCACGGGATTTTTTGTTGTATGTATCTGCAACAGCCCGGCTGATTCAGTCGGGCTGTTGCTTTTGATCATTTCGGCAGGTGCAGGAAGCTGGCGGTGAAAGCGTTGGGAAAGGCAAAATTTTTCTGACCGTCAGCAAATTTTACATATATATGTTTATCAGCGATTGACTGTACTTTTCCTTCGCCAAATTTTTTATGTATTACAGTCATACCTACTGTTATTGACGATTCGTCAAAATCGGGGGTATTGCTGCGTTTCCTGTCGGCAGCAAACAAGTTGCTTGCCACCAAAGACGAGGTCATCGCCAACGGTCACGAGATGGCGGAACTGCTTTTTGACACTTCCGAGCTGGAAACGGAACAGGCCACTTTGCTGGAAGAAACGCAGCTGATTTCGGATATGGTGCAGCAGAGTATTTACGAGAATGTCCATGTTGCACTCGACCAAGCGGAATACCAGAAGTGCTATGACAGCCTGACGCACCAATTCGATACTGCTAAGGAGCGTTTGGAGACGGTCATGGCCCAGCTTCAGCAGATGCAGCTGCAACGAGCCGACATCGAAGCCTTCCTCCGTCCTTTAAGGAACTGCCGAACACGCTCGCTGAGTTCAGCACTGAAAACTGGCATGCGCTGGTGGATTACGCCACCGTCTACAGCGCCGACGATATCCGCATCACCTTCAAGCACGGTCAGGAAATAAAAGCATAACCCCATAGACGCAGAAACGCCTCACCACTGGATTTGATTCCGGTAGTGAGGCGCTTTTTCTGTTATTTAAGGATTAGCCTTCGATAATTCCATCATTATCGTCTTCGCCTGAATCGATGGTTTCACCACAGTTGGTGCATTCCCATTCGTCATCCCAATACATGATACCACCACAATTAGGGCAATTTTTAAAGTATCTCTCCCCAGTGTCATCTTCTAATTCACCGGAGCAATAAGGGCATCTGCTATACTCGGATTCGTCGTAAACTTTGTCACAAAACGGGCACATCTGCATAATTTTGTCCTCCTTATAATTTCATAATGGTTTTGCTTTACGCAGCACACTTTGTGTATGTATCAACAAGTGTCTGATGCGGCAACAGGTCAATCCCTAACGCTGCGGCCTCAGCTGCTTTTTCAACAGAATGATGTCTGCCACCAGATAAGTTTCTGATATGTTGGCTAACATCAAAAGGCTCCTGTGGAGAAGTGTACACTCTAACAGGAATTACTTTTTCAATCACCGGCGGAGCTGTCTGAACTATGGAGATGGACTCAGGCAGGTTTTTCGGTGTTTTGCTTAGGCTGTTTTCGAGGGACTCCCATACTTCCTTGATGGCTTCCTTATTTTTAAGGCCAATTATAATCCCGATAATAGCTGTGACACTGATTCCTGCCATGAACAGATGCTTCTTATGAGCCTTAACCCAAGCAATAAATCCTTTTTTATTTTCTTCCATTTGCATGCCTCCTTTACAAATCGTCGATATCATACCCACCGTAATACGCCAAAGCCTGAGCAATGAATAAACATCCTGCTTTCCTATAATTTCTCTCGTGCTGAAGCGCTATATCTCCACCGAGGAAGAATGGAGCCGTGTACTTGGCAATAAACTGCGGGGTAATTTTTCCGTCAAGCTCCGGTTCCATGTTGTGGCCCACAAGATACTCGTGCAACAGTTTAACAACTCTCTGCACTGTATCACTGTCGTATCCAAGGTCCTTCATGTCAGAGATAACTTGTAGTAGCCATGAAGGGCGTATGTGTGCATCATTCCTTCAGCATCAAAATTTTCAAACATTTCAAGAATGCGCTCCACATCATCAGGACTCCACTCTTGTGGGGCCTTTGAAATAAGCGTGTCCGCCATTTGCATAAATGGTGCTGAACGAGGGTCATCATAAAAGTTCCAGTTCTCATGAGCGTACTCCAGAAAATCGTCGAATTTTATACTACCGATTTTCGATGTAGTAGGAACACGGCCCATGAATTTTATGCTTTTAGCAAACTCCAAATAAATTAGGTTTTCATCATGCTTGCGTTCCAATTCCGCTACCTTTTTAGCGATGGCAGTATCAAAATCGAAATCCGGATCATTCATAAGAGCATAGATTTCTTTCGCCGTAAATCCGATGCCTATAAGCAGTTTGATGCCCCATATCCTTTCGATGTCCTCATCACTGTAATCACGATATTTATTCGTTGGATTACGACTCTCGTTGGTAGGAAGGAGCTTTTCTTTCTCGCAATATCTAAGCATATCACGAGTTATGCCAAGATTCTCAACCACCCATTTTACTGAGTATCCCATCTGATCACCACCTTTCGATTATATAATATACCTTGGTGTCACACCAATGTCAATGGGTTTCTCAAAAAAATGTAAATATTCTATGTACAGAGAAACCCCACCACAAAGTAGTAGTGAGGTTTCTGTCATTTCTGTTCTGAATTTATACGAGCCAATGTTTCTAAGAAATGCCGACCGATGGCTTCCGGGTCATAGTTATTGGCTTCGCAGATGAAACGCAGACCGTCTGGTGTCAGCAGGCGACCATTGTTGCGGTTACGGCACATCTGCTCATAATCCTCTAACTGCTTCTTTGTTATTGTAGGCATCTCAAATCCTCCCGAATATAAAAACAGCCGGTTTTCCGCAAAACCAACACCCTAAACGACACCACGACACCCTTGTGCCTATGCCGCATTTCTTTGTATTAAATAGCGAGTCTTAATTTCAAGAAAACGGCTGTCGATACGCTCGGTTTCCTGTTTTACAAGGTCGCACATTGCCTTTACTTCACGCTCGGCGGTGAAAACCTCGCCGTGTTCGGTCACACGTTGTCTGGATTTAATTTGTTGCAGCACTTAATCACCTTTTGTATTCAAGCAATTTATTCGGATAAAAATTGTCCATCATACAATAATAATAGCACAAAATTGCTCAATTAGCAACGATTTTATGAGATAATTTCATAAAATGCAATCAGAGGTGTGCTGTATGAACGAATTTGGCAACAGGCTGAAAAAAATCAGAATAGAAAAGAATATGTCGCAAAAGGACTTTGCAAGCAGGGCGAATATAGATAAAAGTATGATGTGCAGATATGAAAACGGAGACAAACGTCCGACGTATGAGGCTCTTTGCTCAATTGCAAGAGAACATAATATATCGCTTGACTATCTTTGCGGCTTACAGCAATCCGGAACGGTTTCACTTATCGGACTTACGGACGGACAGGCTGATTGTGTTCGATTGCTTATAGACGCTTTTCACGAATACAACAATACAGTAAGAAAAAGGCTCAGCGATGAGCAGTACAGGGTACTCGGTCAGATACTTGCGGAATTCCTGAAATAAATGCAAAGCACCGCCGGCACGGGAAATGTGCGGGCGGTGCTTGAAAATCGTATAAGAAAAAGCGGTCACGGGGCTGTATCTGTCCCTGTGACCGCTTGATTGTTTAATTTATGTCTGCTCACGCTTTTTGAGTATCTTACGGAAGGTAAGAGCGAAGATAACTGTACAGCAGATTGCCGAGGTAGCATCCGCTACCGATTCAGCGAGATATACACCCTTTACACCGAGAAAATTCGGCAGGATAATGGCAAGAGGGATAAGCAGTATCACTTTACGCAAAAGGGCTATGAACAGTGAAATTTTAGCCTGACCGAGAGCAACGAACATATTCTGGCAGGTACGCTGAAGTCCGAATATGGTCATGCCTGTAAGGAAAAGAGGCATCATTCTGCCGACTGTTTTTATAAGTGCGGTGTCGTCTGTGAACATTCCTGCGACAAATTCGGGAAAGGTAATCATAAACAGGTTTGTCAGGGCGAAGAATGAGAACATAATTATCACGGAATATTTAAAACAGAGGCGGACACGGTCGGTGTTGCCCTTGCCGTAATTGTAGCTGACTATCGGAACAAAGCCCTGCGCAAAGCCGCTCAGAGGCACGGCGGCAAACTGCATTGCGCTCTGCATTACCGTAAGGGTGCTGACGTATATATCGCCGTATGCGCTCAGCGAGCCGTTGAGGACGAAGCCGACAAGGCTTTCCGTACTTGCCATTATAAACGGGGCGATTCCGAGTGCGAACAGCGAGCCGATTATTTTTATATCCGGCTTAAGATATTTCGGCTTTATTTTCAAAGTCGCTTTGTCGGATACCAGAAAGCCGACTATTATAAAGGCACTTACCGCCTGCGATATTACCGTTGCGAGAGCGGCGCCAGTTACGCCCATACCGAATACATAGATAAAAAGCGGATCAAGGCCTATGTTGAGGATTGCACCGATTATCACGGCTATCATTGAAATTCCGGGTCTGCCCTGTGCGTTTATGAACGAATTAAGTCCGGTTGCGAACATTACGAACAGAGTGCCTGCAAGGTATACCGAGAGGTAGTCTGTGGCATAGCCGATAGTAGCGTCGCTTGCGCCGATAAGGCGGAGCAGGGGCTCCATAAAGATGTAGGTTATGCCCGATGTTACTACAGTAAACAGCACGAGCAGTGAAAAGCCGTTGCCGAGTATCCTGTGCGCTCTTTCACGGTCGCCCTTGCCGAGCGCTATTGAGGCGAGCGGTGCGCCGCCACCGCCGACTATCTGTGAAAATGCCGAGATAAGAATGATTATCGAACTTGTAACACCGATACCTGCCAGCGCATCTGTGCCGATAAGTTCTATGTGTCCGATGAAGACCCTGTCAACTATGCTGTACAGCAGGTTTATAAGCTGTGCCGCAAAGCCCGGCAGTGCCATTTTAAGTATGAGAGGCAGCATCGAGGCTGTGCCGAGCCGTTCTTCGTATTTGTTATCCATTTATAGTATCTCCGTGTTTTGTCTTTCTATTTATAGAGTATAGCACTTAACAGAAGAAAAGTCAAAGCAGGGTGGGTGGCTGAAAGTCACTGTAAATTCCGCCTGCGGCAATGTGCCGCTTCAAATTCCGTCTGCGGCAATGTGCCGCTTCAAATTCCGCCTTTGGAAATGTCTGAGTTATCCGCAGGGTAGCGAAACGGCGGTGACTGAAAGTCACTGTAAATTTCGCCTTTGGAATTGTCTGAGGTTGGCGAGGCTTGCGTTAACGGCGGGTATTAAAACGTGTATGGTTTTAATTGTTCAGATTTATATGTCAATATTACCTTTTACGAGGGAGCAGTAAATTGTTTTTTACTTTGTGCTTGTTATTATAAAAACAAAAAGACAGCGCCGTCCGGCACTGCCTTTAATGTTTATAAATATATTGCAATTACGCCTGTTCGCTGGGGGCAAAGCCTGTTCTTTTCAGAGCCTTTGAAATTGCGAGAGCGGCAAAGTATGCGAGAACCACGCTTGCTATATCCTTTATAAGATAGGGAGCGGATACGAGCAGGAAGCTGGATAACAGATCCTTGCCTGCAACGAGAGCGTACTGTACAAATCCGCAGATATGGCAAGCGGCAACGCCTAAGATGCCCATTGCTATTCTAAGCGGTATACGGAACTTTTCGGGCATATTTCTGAATGCGATTCCGCTGATGGCCGCCATAGCGATAAAGCCGATTATAAATCCGCCCGTAGGACCTACTATTGAAGCGATTCCGCCCTTGAAGCCGCTGAATACGGGAACGCCTACCGCACCGAGCAGAACATAAACGACCGTTGAAACGGTTGCTCTTGCCGTGCAGAGATAAAAGCCGCAGAGGGCTATTGCAAAGGTCTGTAATGTAACCGGTACGCCGGAGGGCATCGGTATCGCTATCTGCGAAAGTACTGCCGTAATTGCCGCAAAGAGCGCACAAAGTACGATTGTTGTGATTTTCTGTCTGTTCATATTTTTTGTTTCCTTTCCATTTTGTCAAACGACTTTAACAGAATACCACCGACAGCGCTTTGTGTCAACCAAACTGCACAAATGGGTGACAATCGAGAATGGTCTGCGTTATAACTTGATAACCTGATTGTACAAAATAACTAAAAGTTATGTGGTAAATGTGTGAAAAATGCAAATTGATTTTTTGGTGGGCAGAGGTTATAATTAATTTATTGAGGATGTTGTAAACTTTTAACAACACTCATAAGAATGAAACATATACAATTTGTTTGGAGGTAATTAAAATGAAGATGAAAAGATTCATCGGTGCAGCAGCTGCAATGGCAGTAGCAGGCACACTTACAGTAGGCGCAGCAGCAGAAACTTATAATGCTTATATCGGTTTCCAGACAGCACCCTACTCATTCAGAAACTCTTTTGATGACGCTTCATATGGTAAGGACGTTGCAGACGGCAAGTACTTCAACAGCGTAATCGTATGGGGCGGCAACGATCCCGAAACATTCCCTCAGTATGAAGACAAATTCGATGATGATATGCCGGGTGGTAATGCCGGTTATGTTCTTCCTGCTACATACACAGATGTACAGATCGACAAGGACGGCACATACAAGGTTGGTATTACTGACTTTGACTGGGCACTTGACAGTGCATCTGCATTCAACCTTCTGTTCGTTTCAACAGATATTCCTTTCAACAAGGACGCAGGCGAAGACGGTGAATCTATCGCTAAGTTCTCTGACTGCAAGATTATCGTTGACGGTACAGTAACATCAGAAGTTGCTGATCCTATCATTGATACAGAAGACGGTAAGAAGTCAGGTCATACAAAGGTTCTGTTCGCTAACATCTGGAACGATGCTCTTAAGAAAGATGGTTATAACGGTGCATACCCCACAAAGTCTTTAGAGATTGAATTTACAGTTTCAGGTCTTGACGCTCAGCAGCCTGCTGATACAACAGCTCCCGCTGACACAACAGCTCCCGCTGACACAACAGCTCCCACAGCAGGCGATTCTACAAAGCCCAACACAAACACAGGTGTTGAAGGCGTTGCAGCAGTTGCAGGTGTTGCACTCCTCGCAACAGGTGCAGTAGTAGTTGCTAAGAAGAGAAAGTAATCTTAAAAAGATTAACGAATAACGACAGCCCTCATTCGTGAGGGCTGTTTTAATATCACGACCGAAAGAGGAAATATGAAAAAATCTATAATCAGACGTGCGATAGCTGCGTTTATTGCGGCGGCTATGCTTGCAGGCTGTGCGGCGCAGGACAGCGGTGTATTATCGTCTGTCGGAAGCAACTCGGAGACCGAAAGCAATGTATCGTATGTTGAGGATACGAGCAGTGTTGATGAAAATTCCGAGGTTACTTCCGTTGACAGCTCAGTAACAGAGAGCGACACATCTTCCGATACCTCCGAACAGGAAGAAAGTAATACTTCAAAGCAGGAAAATACATCAAAGGCAGAGAACACCGAGAAGCCTGCCGATACAACAAAGGCACCGTCAACTGCCGACACGAAAAACAACAGCCAGAGCAAGCCAGCTTCATCTGCAAGCAATTTCACTGTTCAATGGAAGAAGTCGAGCAGCTGGGAAGAGGGCGGTAAGAAGTGCGGAGGTTATGAGATTGTTATAACCAATAACGGCGATACGGTGAACAGCTGGACGGCAAAGGTAACCGTCCCCGGCAACACAAAGCTGATGTCGCAGTGGAACGGAATATTCAGCATTTCGGGAAACACAATGACGGTCAAGAACGAGAACTACAACGGAACTATAGAAAAGGGAAAGAGCGTTTCATTCGGCTTCAATTATTCGGCTGACGCTTATATCAATGAGGGTAAAGTGACTGTGAACGGAAGTACCGCAGGAACGAGTGCCGGAAATAACAGCAACAATAATAACAATAGCAATAACAACAATAATAATACGTCAACGACCAAAAAGCCGGCGGCAACAGTTCCTCCGGCACCGAGCGACCCTAAAGGCACTACGCCGGTATCACAGCACGGACAGCTTTCGGTAAAGAACGGACAGCTTGTCGATAAGAGCGGCAAGGGTTATCAGCTCAGAGGAATGAGCACACACGGGCTTACATGGTTCCCCGAATTCGTAAACGAGAGCGCATTCAAAACGCTCCGTGACGACTGGAATACGAATGTTGTCCGTCTTGCAATGTATGTTGACGAGTGGGGCAACGGTCAGTGCTATATGGGCAACAAGAGCGGAAGCCTTGAACTGCTTGAAAAGGGTGTTGACATCTGCATCAAGCTGGATATGTATGTTATCATTGACTGGCACGTTCTTAATCCCGGCGACCCGTCCAAGTATACAAACGAGGCGAAATCCTTCTTTGAAACGGTATCAAAGAGATATGCAAAATATCCGAATGTAATTTACGAGATATGCAACGAGCCGAACGGCGGTGCATCGTGGAGCGGTAATATCAAGCCGTATGCGGAAAAGATAATACCCGTTATCCGCAAGAATGCGCCGAACTCGGTAATTATAGTAGGTACGCCAACATGGAGTCAGGAGATCGACAAGCCGCTTTCCGATCCGCTGAGCTACAAGAATGTAATGTATGCGTTCCACTTCTATGCGGCAACTCACGCAGGACTTCGCTCAAATGTAGAAAACTGCGTGGCACAGGGACTGCCTGTATTCGTGTCGGAATTCGGTACTTGTGACGCATCGGGCGGAGGTGCGAACGACTTCAACGAAACGCAGAAGTGGCTTAGCTATTTTGACAAGCAAGGCATAAGCTACTGTAACTGGAGTATCTGCAACAAGGATGAAACCTGCTCGGTACTGCGGCCTGGAACATCGGCAAACGGTAACTGGAGCGAGAGCGATCTCACCGAAAACGGCAAGTGGATGCGTAACTGGTTCCGCAAGCACTAAGCGGCGGGTCGCCGCTGACAATTCCGACCTTTTGAAATGAAGGCGGTTGGCTGGGCTTTGTGGGACGGTCGGGGTTGACGGTAGCTGAAAACAAGCTATCGAAATACTTGTTTGTTTGCTCCCGCCGTCAAACAATCGTGAATATACAGCAACCGTATTTAAAGGCGGAAATGCGAGCCGAGGCGCTCGGCTTCCGACCTTTTGAGAGGTTTGCGGTTGGCTGGGCTTTGTGGGACGGTCGGGAGTTAATGAAAACAAGGAGATAATATGCTGAACGATATTAAATGGTTATTTTTCGATGTCGGTTCAACACTTGTTGACGAAACCGAGTGTTATAATCATCGCATACGAGATGCTATTGCGGGAACAGATATTACCTTTGAGGAGTTTAACGAAAAACGTTTGTATTTTTCAAAGCAAAATCTGAAAGGCGATATTGAAGCACTGAGATATTTCGGACTTGCAAAAACTCCTTGGCATCATGAAGATGAAAAGCCCTATAAAGATGCCGGAAACGTACTCAAAATCCTATGTGAAAAAGGATACCGTATAGGTGTAATTGCCAACCAGTCAGCAGGCACTGAAAAACGACTTGAAAGCTGCGGCTTGATGAAATATATACAGCTTGTTGTAGCTTCTGCCGAAGAAGGAGTTGCCAAACCTGATAAAAGAATATTCGATATAGCACTAAAGCGAGCAGGATGCAGTCCGTCCGAAGCGGTAATGATCGGTGACAGAGTGGATAATGATATAATTCCCACTAAAGAAATGGGAATGATGACGATATGGGTGAGGCAAGGCTTCGGCAAATATTGGACGATTTCTGACGAGAGCGAAAAGGCTGATTTTGCTGTGGATAGCTTGTCGGAGCTTTTGGACATTTTTTGATAAGGCTTAGGCGGAAATATTGCAAAAGTCTTAAGCACTATGAATGAAAGAATGGTTGTGTACTATGTTTAGCAAATTAAAACATCGGCTTGACAGGAAAAGCAAAAGGGTGGTTGCGCTGTTGGCAACGGCGATACTGCTCTGTGGGTTTACGGGGTGCGAAAGAAGTACTATTCCTGATGGTTCTGAGATATCGTACAGCGAAACGGGTTTTGACATTGAACGGATACGAAAAAATGTAATTGTTGACGGACAAGCGATCGAGATACCCATAAAGCTGAAAGAACTGCCTAAGGATTGGACATATGAAACTTCTGCTAATCGATTTGCGGAGGATAGATGTCACGTTGAAGTCAAGGACAAAAATGGCGATTTGCTTTTTAGCTGCGGAGCGGAAAACTACAAAGAGTCCAAAAAGGGTGACAGTAGGATTTTTGATGCTCCTTTTGAGAATGACAAATGTTCGGTTGACGGCATAACTCCATTTAAAACAACCAGAGAAGAAATCGTCGAAAGGTATGGTGAAGCAACAAGTATAAAAAATTTTAACAGTAAAAAATATGAAGGCTGGCAGGAATATAGATATGGTTCTCTCGAGGGAAAAACCTCGAATGATTGGAACGGTAAATGTCTTATTGTTACGTTTAACGAGAAAGGCATTGTTGATTGGGTTACCATTGTTTATACAGACTGAAATGACGCCTAAGAAAAGTATATAAACGACTGGGCAAGCCTTGAACGTTCTGTAATGCCAGCAGGCAGAGCCGAAGGAAGAGCCGAGGGCAGATCAGAATTATTATCTGAACTGATAAAGCAGGGTGTAATAACCGAAGAACAGGCAAATAACTACAGAGACCGAAAAAACAAACTCCGTTCAGACTTATAAATTCAGAAACAGAATTTAAAACAACCATTATAAAAATCCGTGTCAGGCGACACGGATTTTTTCTGTTATAGCTGTTTTAATATGTGCAAGACCGTTTGCGATAAGGCACTGTCCGGGGTAATAGAGGGCAAGGCAGAAATTTGAGAACGGGAAATCTATTTTTGAGAAGTACGCCATCAGGAGCATTATATCGGATATAAGGAACAGCACGCTACCGAGCGCAAGTATAAGGTTGAATCTGTTCTTTATGCGAATAAAGTTCATTATTGCTTTGCCTGTCATAATGCAGATTATAACAGCGTATGAAATGCCGATGATCTTCATAAGTGACGAACCGAAGTCAAGAAGCGGCGAGAACATCATAAACAGTGCTATGGGGATAAGTATTATCATTGCAGGGATAAAGTCGGTCGGACGGGGCTTTTGCATCAGCGAATATGCTATGAAGTAGCAGATATGACCTAAGGCGAAAATCGCCGCTCCTGCGATGAAATTTAAGTTTATCGCTATATCTGCGCTCATTGCGAAGAATACGCCGACGGTCAGTATTACTGACGGCGGTTTCTTATCGGGAAAGTATTTCAGGGCGTATATCAGGTTTACTGCGGCGGCAAGCATAAAGAAAACGCTTGCGGTTATTTTTATCGGGTAGAGATGAGTAATTATCAGAGCTGTATCGCAAGCAAGCGATAAGCCGAGAAAAATAATGTTGAGCGGTAAAACGAGTTTTTTCATATATTTGTTTCCTCAGTCTGATCATTAAGTTCGATATTGATTTTTCTTGTGTATCGGGATAGCGGATATTCTCCGTCGTGGGATTCTCCGAAAAAGTAAGCGGACATATTTCCCGCCTGCGTAACTCTTGTAACTCCTGCACAGAGCAACAGGTCGGTGAGCTCTGCTCTGTCAGCCTTGCCGCAGATAAGCCCTGCGGTCTGCAAAAAGCCTTTTGCATTTCTCAGTGTACGCATTATGTTCTTTCTCGGAAGCCTTTTTACAAGCACATTACACATCATAGGCGATAGTTCAAGTTCAAAGTCGTCTTTTATGATAAGGCTGCAATTTTTGCCGTAAAATACGTCGGGAGAAATTTGCCGTATCCCGATTGCCTGTTCAAGACGGGCGGTGTAGCTTGTGAGCGTATCTCTCGCCCGTGTGCCTATTGAGGTGTTCCTGTGTTTTCCGACTGCCGCTTCAAGATACGGAAGGAACATTTCGCAAAATAGGGTAAGCTCGGTTTTATCATCGGTGTCGATAAACACGGTCTGGCAGGAACTGCAGAGCAGTTGCTTTGTAGAGGCTATATGCCTGGCAAGAGCCGAAAATTCATCTGTATGGTTTGCGTAATCGGAAATGTAGCAGAAGCCGAGCTTGTGTCCCCATTCAATCAGCTTAACTCCCGGCGGAGCAAGTGAACGCACTGCTTTTACGGCTTCAGTACCGCCCCATACCACTATGCCGTCGGCAAAGCCTGCAAGCGTCTGGATGGTACGCACATCGCTTGACGGGGTATCAAAGACATATATGTAGCGTGACAGCAAAGGCTCATATTTGCAAAGTCGCTTTATTATGCGGATCGACAAGCCCTTATCGGCGGACGGAAGCTTCAGTATATTGATATTGCCTGCAAGAAGTCCTTCTGCAACGCTCATCACGGGTAAGCCGTCGGCATTTCCTGCGGCTATGTGGAACAGAACGCCGAGAGGTCTTGTCTGAATTCTTATTTTCGGAGTGATGCCGTTCGGAGAACCGATAAAGCCGTCTGAATCTCCGAGTTCGGTTTTCAACCTGTATTCAAGATTTTCACGGCTGAGGCAGGCGAGTATAAGTTGTTTATAGTAACTTACATTTTCAACGTCAAGCGCTGAGAGCATATCGTCAAATGCACCGTTTTCTATATCCGTGCTGATTTTTTCGGCGGCAAGCATGACCTGCTTAGCAGAAAGCCGACAGTTTCCGAGAGTGTCGCATATTCTGTCTTCAAAACGGGCTAACAGCTTGTCGCACATATCGTTTTCGTATATTTCGCCATCAAAGAAAATCATACGTTCACACCCTTTATTATCTCTTCTGCGCCTGCCGCACAGGTCTTTATATCCTCCGGCGCAACTCTGCCGACAATTTCAAGAAACGGCGTTTTCAGTCCGCAGGAACATTCGCTTCCGTTATGAAGTATGCCGAGGTCATCTGTCATTACGGAAAGCACCGGGGTAGCTTTAACCATAGGAGTTATCAGGTTTACAAGTCCTGTCTTGCCGTTTTCAAGCGGTTTTAACGTATCGACATCTCTGATTATAACTCTGCTGTAAGCGGGAACGTGGAAGTGATGTTCCTTGCAGTCACAGTATAAAATCGGATGCTCTACTGCTCCGAAAAATTCGATAATATCGTTTTCCTTTATGCCGAGTACCTTTTCGGCAAGGCTGTAAAAGGAATTTTTGTCGGCTTGCTCGGCATAGAACTGTTTCCAGCCGCCGCCGAGCATTATGCGTGAGCCTTTCGGCATTTTAAGATAAATTTTACGTTCGTCCATTATTCTCAGCAGAAAATAAGTATAAGCGGGAAACCCCATGAATCTTGTCGGAAAACGTGAACGTGAATGACTGACAATAAGCTCTATAATCCTGTCAAAGTCGGGGGAATAGCCGCCTTTTTTATATGTCAGGATATAATTGCGGCTCAGTGCAGGAGTGAAGAATGTCGCACCGAAAGCCGTCTTTGTTACGGCGGTCTTGTTTCCTCTGTGGTGCTTGTAACCCATAATGATATAGTGGCACGGAACAGGAGATAACAGATTTCTCAGCTTTGATACACGCATAACCATTTTAAGTCCGCAGAGAAGGCCGCCCGTGTCAAAGGCTACCATGCTTTTCCTGCCGCTTGTGCCGGAGGAAGTCGCTTTTATAAGCGGAATACAGCCTTTATTGAAAATCTGCTTTTTCTTGAACAGCAATGTGGGTATCACGGGAAGTCCGGACGCATCCGAGGGAGAGGATATACCGAGATTTTCGCATATTCTGCGGTAGTCGTCACAATGGGAAATGCAGTAGGAGAAATTTTCTTTTACGGCTTTGGTGAACAGTTCGTCGGAACTATCGGAATACGGGTCTTTTACCCAAAAGAGCAATCGTCTGTATTTCATCGGTCTTCCTCCGCTGTTTAAATACTTAATATAGTAAAATGATAACATAAATAGCACGGCGTGTCAATAAACGGTAAAACAAATGCGTTTTACTTAATTACCGTGTAACCTGTTACATCGACTTTCTGATAATTTTGTGTGAAAACGGCGTAAAATTATCGGAAATCTGTAGACAATGACGATTATTTGTGATACAATAATAATAACACCTGTCGCAGAGGTTTTTTGTTTTATGACTACAAGTAAACGATTACTCAAAACGTAATCGGTACATAACAAAAAAATGCGGCGGTATTATGACAGATTTATAAAGCAGAGAATAAACTGCACAGAAAGGAATTTTTGCTATGAAGAACATACCCGATGTAAAGCTCGGAATTGCGGCTGTAAGCCGTGACTGTTTCCCCATGAGCCTTTCAGCTTCAAGATGTGAGGCTGTTGTAAAGGCATGTAAGGAGATCGGTGTTGACGTATTTAAATGTCCCACCACTATCGAAAGCGAAGCACACATGATGCAGGCTCTTGAGGAGCTTAAGGGCGCAGGCTGCAACGCACTTGTCGTATACCTCGGAAACTTCGGTCCCGAGTCGGCTGAAACACTGCTTGCAAAGTACTTTGACGGTCCTGTAATGTTCGTTGCTGCGGCAGAGGAAACACAGGATAACTTAGTAGGCGGCAGAGGCGACGCTTACTGTGGCGTGCTGAATGCAAGCTACAACTTAGCACTCAGAAATATCAAGGCATACATACCCGAATACCCTGTAGGAACAGCTACAGAGGTTGCAGATATGATAAAGGAATTTATTCCTGTTGCAAGAGCGGTTATCGGTCTTAACAACTTGAAGGTTATCTCATTCGGTCCTCGTCCTCAGGACTTCCTCGCTTGTAACGCTCCTATAAAGCAGCTTTACAACCTCGGTATTGAGATTGAAGAGAACTCGGAACTTGACCTTTATGCCGCATTCAACGAGCATAAGAATGACGCAAGAATCCCCGAAGTTGTTGCAGATATGGAAAAGGAGCTTGGCGACGGCAACAAGATGCCCGGTATCCTGCCCAGACTTGCACAGCTCGAGATTACGCTTCTTGACTGGATGGAAGCACACAAGGGAAGCAGAAAGTACGTTGTATTTGCCAACAAGTGCTGGCCCTCATTCCAGACACAGTTCGGCTGTGTTCCCTGCTATGTAAACTCAAGACTTACAGCAAGAGGAATCCCCGTAGCGTGCGAGGTTGATATTTACGGTGCAATCAGCGAATATATCGGTGTCTGCATTTCAGAAGACGCAGTTACACTGCTTGACATCAACAACTCTGTTCCTGCAGATATGTATGTTGAATCCATCAAGGACAAGTACAACTACACACTCAAGGATACATTCATGGGCTTCCACTGCGGTAACACAGCTTCATGCAAGCTGACAAGCAAGGCTATGAAGTATCAGCTTATTATGCACAGAGGTCTTGAGCCTGATAAGGAGCCTGATATTACAAGAGGTACGCTCGAGGGTGATATCGTTCCCGGCGACATCACATTCTTCCGTTTACAGAGCACGGCTGACGCTAAGCTTAGAGCTTATGTTGCCGAGGGTGAAGTTCTCCCCGTTGCTACACGTTCATTCGGTGCTATCGGCGTATTTGCTATCCCCGAAATGGGCAGATTCTACCGCAACGTTCTTATCAAGAAGAACTATCCTCACCACGGCGCAGTAGCATTCGGTCACTACGGCAAGGCTATCTTCGATACACTGAAGTACCTCGGTGTTGAGGATCTCGAATTCAACCGCCCCGCAGGTATGCTGTACGACGGTGAGAATCCCTACGCTAAGTATTGATTTATCGGACGGCAATACGAAAGTAGATAAAGTTGATATAGTATAGTAAATCCCTGAGAGTTGAGGCTCTCAGGGATTTTGTTTGTAGAAAATGCGGTTCTATAATTAATAGGTTTTTTCAATAGAATTGGGGTACTGCTAAGATTGTGCAGTATCGTTCTCAATCGTATGTTTATAACGTTAATATCCGCCGGTAACGGAGGTAAAGTAAAGTTCGAACCGACATAACGGCGAATTTGAAGCGGCTCACAGTCGCCCGCCGTCAACGCAACCTACGCATATTGCCAATATTGAGAAAGGCGAATTGTCAGCGGCGACCCGCCGCACTTGCAAAAACGGGGGATTTGTGGTACAATAAAACTAATTATTGACTAAAGTTTCGCTGTACAGGGGAGTACGGCGGTTGAAAGGATAAAGCTGATGGCAAAGAAAAATTATGACGATAACAGTCTTAAACAGCTGAAAGGACCCGATCAGGTACGACTGCGCCCCGGCGTTATATTCGGCTCGGACGGGCTTGACGGCTGTTGTCACTCCGTGTTTGAGATACTTTCAAACTCGATAGACGAGGCGAGAGAGGGCTTCGGAAAGAAGATAATCGTTACACGCTTCCTTGATAAAAGCATTGAAGTGCAGGACTACGGCAGAGGTATACCGATAGACTTCAATAAAAACGAGGAAAAGTACAACTGGGAGCTTGCTTTCTGCACACTGTACGCAGGCGGCAAGTACGACAATAACAGCGGAGATAATTACTCATATTCGCTCGGTCTTAACGGTCTTGGCCTTTGCTCGACGCAGTTTGCGGCTGAGTATATGGAGGTCGAGAGTAACAACGGAACGTGGATATACGACCTGAGATTTGAAAAGGGCTATAACGTTGAAAAGGAAGAAAGAGGCTTCCGCCGTCACCAGTCGGACGGAACAACGGGTACAAAAATCAAGTGGAAGCCCGACCTTGATGTATTTACGGATATTGACGTACCGTTTGAATATTTTGACGATGTTCTGCGCAGACAGGCGGTAGTAAATGACGGGCTGACCTTTGTGCTGAGAAACGAAGTGCGTGACGATGAAACAGGGGAAACACGCTTTGAAGAGCATATCTACTGCTATGAGAACGGCATCAGCGACTATCTGAAAGAAATCGTAGGCGATACAGCGCTCACTACCGAGCAGGTATGGAGCGCACAGCGTACAGGTAAGGACAGAGAGGACAAGCCGGAATACAAAGTAAAGATGAAGGTCGCTTTTGTATTCTCAAATAAGGTACAGCTTATACAGCACTATCACAATTCAAGCTGGCTTGAGCACGGCGGAAGTCCCGACAAGGCTATGCAGGCGGCATTTACAAATCAGATAGACGGCTGGCTGAAAGCTAACAGCAAGTACAACAAGACCGAGGGCAAGATAAAATTTACCGATATTGCCGACTGTCTTGTATTCATATCTTCTAACTTCTCAACGCAGACAAGCTATGAGAACCAGACGAAAAAAAGCATAACCAATAAATTTATACAGGAGGCTATGACCGACTGGCTGAAGCATCAGCTTGAAGTGTACTTCCTTGAAAATCCGGATGAAGCGGTCAAGATATGCGAGCAGGTGCTGATAAACAAGCGTGCCCGTGAAAATGCCGCAAAGGCAAGAGATACAATAAAGAAACAGCTTTCGGGCAAGATAGACCTTGCAAACAGGATACCTAAGTTCGTTGATTGCAGGAGTAAGGATACGGCAAGACGAGAGCTTTATATAGTGGAGGGTGACTCGGCTTTAGGCGCTGTAAAGCAGGCGAGGGACGCAGACTATCAGGCGGTAATGCCTGTAAGAGGTAAGACGCTCAATTGCCTTAAGGCAAGCTATGACAAGATATTCAAGAGCGAGATTATCACGAACCTTATGAAGATACTCGGCTGCGGTGTTGAGGTAAAGGCAAAGGCGAACAAAGACCTTTCGACCTTTGATTTAAACAATCTCAGGTGGGAAAAGATAATAATCTGTACCGATGCGGACTATGACGGATACCAGATAAGAACGCTTATTCTTACTATGCTGTACAGACTTGTTCCGACCGTAATAGAAAAGGGCTTTGTGTATATTGCTGAGTCGCCGCTTTATGAGATAAACAGCAAGGATATGACCTACTTTGCCTATACAGAAGCGGAAAAGCAGAGGATACTTGCCGATATAGGCGAGCAGAAGTATAAGATACAGCGTTCAAAGGGTCTTGGTGAGAACGAACCGGAAATGATGTCGCTTACCACTATGAACCCTGAAACAAGACGGCTTATAAGAGTAATGCCGGAGGACGCACAGAAAACGCAGGAGATATTCGAGCTGCTGCTTGGTGATAATCTTGACGGAAGAAAGGACTATATCCGTGACTACGGCTATAAGTACCTTGACGATATAGACGTATCTTGAGCGGAGGATATATGGAAATTAACAGGATAGAGGTAATATCTGCCGTAGTGTCGGAGATGATAGCGACACTGCCCGAGGAAAGACGGCAGAAGGCGTACATTCATCTTTTCGGCACGGCACAGACGGCAGGGCTTATCGCACTGCGCAGAGGTGTGAACGCAGAGCTTGCGCAGATAAGCGGACTGCTCCACGACTACCGTAAATATCTGACGGGCGTTGACGAAAAGCACGCAGAAGAAAGCGCTGACGCTGTAATGCCGATACTGGCGAAGACGGGGCTTTTCAGCGTGTGCGAGATAGGCAATATCACAAGAGCGATAGCGAACCACAGCGACAAGGAAAATGTCGGGCTTCCGCTTGATGAGGTGCTGAAAGACGCAGATATTCTGCAACACGTTTTACAGAATACAACGCTCCCCATAAGAGATAAATACGAGAAACGCTTTGAAAAGCTGAAAAAAGAGTTTTCACTCTGAGCAGGGTATAAAGCTAAAAAGAGGTATAGATTTTGAGAAAAGGAAAGAACGAAAAGAGCGAGAAGAAGGTCGCTCCGAATAAAAACGCTTATATAGAGGGTGCAGGTATTGTCGAAAATCAGCCGATAACCGATACGCTGACCGAAAACTATATGCCGTATGCAATGAGCGTTATAGTTTCCCGTGCGCTCCCCGAAATTGACGGTTTCAAGCCGTCGCACAGAAAACTGCTGTATACGATGTACAAGATGGGTCTGCTTACGGGGGCAAGAACGAAGTCGGCAAACATTGTCGGACAGACGATGAAATTAAATCCGCACGGCGATATGGCGATATATGAAACGATGGTAAGACTTGCAAGGGGCAATGAGGCACTTCTGCACCCGTATGTTGACAGCAAGGGTAACTTCGGCAAGGCATATTCAAGAGATATGTCGTTTGCGGCATCACGATATACAGAGGCAAAGCTCGACCCTATCTGCGCAGAGATATTTGCGGATATTGATCGTGATATAGTTGACTTTGTGCCGAACTACGATAACTCAATGACAGAGCCTGTACTGCTCCCTACAAGATTCCCTGCGGTACTGGTAAACAATAACGTCGGTATCGCCGTATCTATGGCGAGCAATATCTGCTCCTTCAATCTGTCGGAGGTGTGTGAAACAGCCGCCGCACTTATGAAAAACCCCGAACACGATATTGTATCCACGCTTAAAGGACCGGATTTCCCCGGCGGAGGCTTCATATTACAGGACGAGAACGAGCTTCGCCGTATATATGCTACCGGACGTGGAAGCGTAAAGGTGCGCAGTAAGTATATCTATGACAAAGCGGCAAACTGTATCGAAGTGACCGAGATTCCGCCTACGACGACTATCGAGGCTATAATAGATAAGATAGTTGAGCAGGTAAAGCTGGGCAAGCTGAAGGAAATCTCGGACGTTCGTGACGAGTCGGATTTATCGGGTCTTAAGATAACTATTGATTTAAAGCGTGGGCAGGACAGCGAGGCGGTAATGAAAAAGCTGTTCAGAATAACTCCTTTACAGGACGTTTTCTCCTGCAACTTCAACATTCTTGTAGGCGGTATGCCGAAGGTCATGGGCGTTGCCGAGATTCTTGAGCAGTGGACGGATTTCAGAATTACCTGCGTAAAGAGAAAGACAAAGTTCGAGCTTGCAAGAAAGAAAGAAAAGCTTCATCTGCTGACAGGTCTTAAGAAGATACTGCTTGATATAGACAAGGCTATAAAGATAATCCGTGAAACAGAGGATGACGCAGAGGTCGTACCGAACCTTATGATAGGCTTCGGCATAGACGAAACGCAGGCTGAATATGTTGCGGATATAAAGCTGAGAAATATCAACAAGGGTTATATCTTGAAGCGCATTGAGGAAATAGACAGCCTTAAGGAAGAAATAGCCGATATGGAGGATATTCTTTCATCTGAACGCAGAGTAAAGCAGATAATCATATCGGAGCTTGGTGATATAGCGAAGAAATACGGCAAGCCCAGAAAGACAATGTTTATCTACGGCACTGAGGACGAGGAGAACGAGACGGAGGAGGAGATACCCGATTATCCCGTTAATCTGTTCTTCACCCGTGAGGGATATTTCAAGAAAATCACTCCTCAGTCGCTGAGAATGAGCGGCGAACAGAAGCTCAAGGAAAACGATGAGATAGTCGAAACCTATGACGGCAGTAACCGTGCGGAGCTTTTATTCTTCACAGATAAATTCCAGGTATATAAGGCGAGAGCCTGCGACTTTGAGGACGGAAAGGCAAGCGTGATGGGCGACTATCTGCCTGTAAAGCTGGAGCTTGACCCGGACGAGAGGATAATAAAGATGATAGCCGCAGAGGACTACAGCGGAACGCTTGTGATGTTCTTTGAAAACGGTAAATGTGCAAAAGTGCCTATGGCTTCGTTTGAAACAAAGACAAGACGTAAAAAGCTGGCGAACGCATATAATGACGGCTCGCCGCTTGTATCTATGACGCTTATTGACGGCGACTGCGAGTTTATGCTAAGCTCGGACGCAGGCAAGGTCATGATATTCAACACCGTGCTTATCCTCCCCAAAGCGGCAAGGGATACGCAGGGCGTGCAGGTAATGAGGCTTACCAGAGCGAAACTCAGATCTGCGGTTAAATACAAGGACGGTATGATAAAGGACGCAGACAGCTACAGGACAAAGGCCGTGCCTGTTGCAGGTACGCTGTACGACGAGGACGTTGACCAGCTGAAATTTGTGTAAATCCGTAAGCGGCGGTCGGTGTAAAATATTCTTTAAACCTTGAAATTCACCCGCCACTGTGCTATACTTAAATTGCGTCTTTACAATGACGTGAGAGGTTATAATTCAGGCGGTCAGCCACAGTAAAAAGAGGTAGAAAAAATGCTCAGCGATATTGAAATTGCCCAGAACGCAAAAATGCTAAAAATAAAGGATATAGCAAAGGAACTCGGAATTGACGAGGAGGAGCTTATACCCTACGGTCACTACAAGGCGAAGATCTCACAGGAATGTATAGACCGTCTTGAAAGCAAAGAGGACGGCAAGCTGATACTTGTTACGGCTATAAACCCCACTCCTGCGGGAGAGGGCAAGACGACTACTTCCGTAGGTCTTGCGGAGGGTATGTACAAGATAGGCAAAAAGGCTGTACTTGCACTGCGTGAGCCTTCACTGGGTCCCGTCTTTGGTATAAAGGGCGGTGCGGCAGGCGGAGGATATGCGCAGGTAGTGCCTATGGAGGATATAAATCTTCACTTCACGGGTGATATGCACGCAATCACTTCCGCAAACAATCTGCTTTGTGCACTTATAGATAACCACATTCAGCAGGGAAACGTACTCGGAATAGACCCCAGACGCATACAGATAAAGCGTTGTCTTGATATGAACGACAGAGCGCTGAGAAACTGCATAATCGGTCTTGGCGGCAAGGTGAACGGTGTTCCGAGAGAGGATCACTTCCAGATAACCGTTGCAAGCGAGATAATGGCAATACTGTGTCTTGCGGATGATCTTGTTGATCTTAAGGCAAGGCTCGGCAGAATCCTTGTTGCGTATACTTATGACGGAAAGCCCGTATTCGCTTCTGATGTTGAGGCGGTAGGCGCAATGACAGCACTCTTAAAGGATGCTATCAACCCCAACCTCGTGCAGACGCTTGAAAATACTCCCGCTATCATTCACGGCGGTCCGTTTGCAAACATTGCTCACGGCTGTAACAGCGTAAGAGCGACTAAGCTTGCGTTAAAGCTTGGCGACTATGCCATAACCGAGGCAGGCTTCGGCAGTGATCTCGGTGCGGAGAAGTTCTTTGACATAAAGTGCCGTTACGCAGGACTTAAGCCCTCGTGTACGGTCATAGTAGCTACTATCCGTGCGTTGAAATATAATGGCGGTGTTCCGAAAACCGAGCTTACCGCAGAGAACACAGAGGCTCTCAGAAAGGGCATCGTAAACCTCGGCGCACATATAGAGAATATGCGTAAATACGGCGTGCCTGCAGTTGTTGCGATAAACCACTTCTATACCGATACAGAGGCTGAAATAGCCATTGTCCGTGAATACTGCGAGAAGATGGGCGCAAAGGTCGCATTCTCCGATGTATTCTTAAAGGGCGGAGAAGGCGGTATCGAGCTTGCAAACGCTGTTATAGATACAATAAACGAAAACGAGGGCAAGACGAATTTTGCTCCTATATATGACGAGAAGCTTTCCATAAAGGAAAAGCTGAATATAATCGTAAGGGAAATCTACCGTGCGGACGGCGTAAGCTATACAACGGGTGCGGAAAAGGCAATAAAGGAAATTGAAGCTATCGGCTTTGACAAACTGCCTGTATGCGTTGCAAAGACACAGTATTCCTTATCGGACGACCCGACAAAGCTCGGTTGCCCGAAAGGCTTCACGATAACCGTCCGTGATGTAAAGCTGTCGGCAGGTGCAGGCTTTGTTGTCGCACTTACTGGCGACATTATGACAATGCCCGGACTGCCCAAGGTTCCTGCCGCAAACAAGATAGATGTAAGCGCAGACGGCGAGATAAGCGGTCTGTTCTGATGGAACGGTTTATTTCAGATTCGCCCGAAGAAACGGTTGAGATCGGCAAAAAGATAGCCTCTTATCTGAAAGCAGGCGACTGTGTGCTTTATACCGGTGAAATGGGCGCAGGAAAAACGCATTTAACAAAGGGTATAGCGGAATATTTCGGCAGTACGGACGATGTTACAAGCCCGACCTTCGCTCTTGTGAACGAATATGAGGGCGATGTACCGATTTTTCACTTTGACCTTTTCAGAATAAACACGCTCGACGATCTGTACGCTATCGGATTTTTCGACTACCTCGACCGAGGCGGAATAATGTGTATAGAGTGGAGCGAGAACATACCTGAGCTTGCCTCGTATCTTGACGGCAGGTGCGGTGTGAATATCACTAAAACAGGGGATAATTCAAGAGTAATTGAATATATTCCGCAGGAGGAACTATGCTGATACTCGGTATCGACACTGCCGCCGCTCCTTGCTGTGCCGCCGTGTATGATACGGAAAAGGGGCAGATACTCGGCAGTACGGTGATAAACAACAAGCTGACGCACAGCGTGACGCTTATGCCTGTTGTAAGGGATCTTGTCAGAAATGCGGAGCTTTCTATGGAGGATATAGGGCTTTTCGCAGTGGCGAACGGTCCGGGCTCTTTCACGGGACTTCGTATAGGCATATCGGCGGTAAAAGGGCTTGCCTTTGCATTGTCGAAGCCTTGTGCGGCAGTTTCAACGCTTGAGGCTATGGCGTATAATGTTACGGCTTATGACTGCGTTGTCTGCGCCGCAATGGACGCAAGGTGCAATCAGGTGTATGTTGCGCTGTTTCGTGTAAATGGCGGCAAGGTCGAAAGACTGACCGAAGAGGAATGTCTGAAAACAGACGAGGCGGCAAGAATGCTGTCGGAATATGACGATGATATAATGCTTGTCGGCGACGGCGCATTTATAATGAAAAAAGCAACGGATGACGAGGGATTGGAAAATGTGAAGATCGCCCCCGATCCGTTAAGATACCAGACGGGCTACGGCGTATGCCTTGCGGCTGTAAACGCACCGCAGTTAACGCCCGAACAGCTTATGCCGATGTATCTTAAGCTGCCGCAGGCTCAGCGTGAGCTTATGGCAAAGAATGCTGAGGCATATAAAGAAAGGAAAGAATAAAAATGCTGGCAATAGGTAGCGACCACGCAGGATATGAGCTGAAGTGCGAGGTTAAGAAGTTCCTTGACGGGCTGGGAGTCGAATATATCGACTGCGGCTGTAACGGAGAGAGAGCAGATTACCCTGACATTGCAGAAAAGACCTGCGAGAAAATCAAAAGCGGAGAGTGCGACAAGGGCATTCTGATATGCGGTACGGGTATAGGCATCAGCATATCGGCAAACAAGATAAAGGGTATCCGTGCGGCTTTGTGTCAGGATTATTATACAGCAAAGTACACACGCCTTCACAATGACGCAAACGTTCTGTGCATGGGCGGCAGAGTAATAGGAGCGGGTACGGCTGAAGAAATAGTAAGAGTATTCCTGTCAACAGAGTTCGAGGGCGGAAGACACGCAGCCCGTGTTGACAAGATGATGGCGCTCGAAAATAAGTAAGCATTTAAACAGTCTGTCGAGAAACTTATACAACTTATTAAAATGGGGTTTGGGGCGTAGCCCCAAGCGGGGTGAGGGCGGCAGCCCCACACTCAGCCCCTTTCCGGGGGAAAGGGGTTTGGGGATAGGGATTGAGAAATTGTTCTATTTTTATAAAAACAGACTTTTTACAAACTGAATAAGTATTTAAAAACTGCGGATTTTTCCCTATGAAAATCACGGCAGGGCTATAAAAAACTAATCCAACAATACATAGGGAGAAAAGAGAATGTTATGGCAAACGAGAAACTTCACATCTGTGACCACCCCCTTGTACAGCACAAGGTATCTCTTTTAAGAGATAAGAACACAGGCGCAAAGGAATTCAGAGAGCTTGTAAGCGAAATTTCAATGCTTATGTGCTATGAGGCAACGAGAGATCTTCCTCTTAAGAAGGTACAGATTCAGACTCCCATAGCTATCGCAGAGTCAAATGTTATTTCAGGCAGAAAGCTTGCATTTGTACCTATCCTCCGTGCAGGTCTTGGTATGACTGAGGGCGTTATGGCACTTGTTCCTGCCGCAAAGATAGGTCATATCGGTATATTCAGAGGAAAGGGCGGATCGGACAAAACGGTCGCAAACGAGTATTACTGCAAACTCCCGTTTGATATAAACGAGCGTGACGTAATAGTTACCGATATTATGCTCGCTACAGGCACATCGGCTGTACACGCTATACGCAAGATTAAGGAAGCCGGCGCACATTCTATAAAGTTTATGTGCATTATCGCCGCTCCCGAGGGTATAGCCGCTATACACAAGGAATTCCCCGATGTAGAGATCTACTGCGGTGCACTTGACGACGGTCTTAATGAGGATCTTTACATTACTCCCGGCGTAGGTGACGCAGGCGACAGGCTCTTCGGAACAAAGTAAGTCAAATAAAATCAAGGAGCCTGCCGCAATTGCGGCAGGCTCCTGACTGTCGAAAACCGATTATCAAAACAGTATAATGAAATGTATCGCCAACACCGCCGAAAACATTTTCAGTACCGACAGGGAATTAATAATTTCGTGAGTGTATCAGTGCAACTGCTCTAACATTTACCCTTCAAAAAAACGCTACTAACCTAAGATATATGTACTAACCTACGGACATGTAGCGTTAAGCGTCCCTGCATTGACAGGATATACAATGTTCAGGTGGTTATTCGAGTTTTGCCAACACCCCGACGGGGTGGGGGTGTGAGTAAGGAAAGAGGGAGCCACGAGGGAGAGAACCTAAGAGTATAGGGCTGAGTCTTGCTTACGCAAGCACTCGGACGTTTCGCTTTGCTTCACTGGGCTGTCAAGTCCAGCGGAGCTTTAGCGGAGTGCACGAGCCTTGCGTAAGCGAGGCTCAGACTTGCACCTAGTCTCTTTGGTTCTTTCCCTCGTTAATATTGACAAGTGTACCCACTCGAATAGCGAACCCGAGAAGTGTTGTCCGACAAAAAGAACTATCGGTAGCTTGCTATCGTAGTCTAAGCTGAATTATATAACAGAAGCACATTAAACAAAATACTTTTTCTACAAGCAGTGGAACCCCTGCGGTTATTTTTTGCGTGGCTGAAGCCCTGTCATAAAGCCGTCAAGTGCGGCGGAGCATATATCGCCGCCGACAATTCTGCCGCTGACGACGATAAGGTTCATTCTGATGCTATCAAGCGTGTTTCCGCTGTCATCGGTGTAATCGGTTATAATATAGGTATACTGAACTGCGTCCTCGCCCTTATACAGTGATAAATCAAAGCCGCACTGCTTTTGCAAAGCGTTGTAGTTTTCGTATACGCTGCCGAATACGGCAGGGATAACGATATTCTGTACGGTTTCGCTGTCGGCGGATATGCTGTATCCGAGCGTTTTTGCGTAATTTGCTCTGTCGCTGTACGTTTCACCGCATATTGCACTGCGGCGGCACATAACAAGAACGGTAAGCAGTATAACGAAAAGAGCGGCAGGGATAACAAGCAAGCGGATAATTTTTCTGTGTTTCATTTTTCCTCCGTTATGTCAATTTATTGTCGGTGCGGTCGGTTGCGGGGACAGTCACTTGAAATTTACTAAAATCTATGCTGAAATATTCAGCAAAATGCTGAAATTTTAACGCAATCTTTAACACGTTTAAGTATTAATTGCAAAATTTCACTAAAATTATCCGCTTTCATTTGTGATTTGTAACAAATTCGAACGGAATTTACTTTATTCAAGGCTGAGATTCGGCTAAAATTTGTATAAATTGTACACAAAAAGGACAAAATTTAAATGCGTTTTATATGTGTTGGTGATTTTGCATAACGCAAGGCTTTGATATTTGGGTAATTAGGTACTATCATTTTTGGCTCGATTTTGTTAAAATATTAGCGTAAGGTTATTCTGCAATAAAACAGGAGGTCACACATAAATGGCAAGTTTATCTTTAAGAGGTATCTATAAGCGTTACCCCGGCGGCGTAGTAGCCGTTTCTGACTTTACTATGAACATCAAGGACAAGGAGTTCATTATCCTCGTTGGTCCTTCAGGTTGCGGTAAGTCAACAACATTAAGAATGATTGCAGGTCTTGAGGAAATTTCCGAGGGCGAGCTTTTCATCGGCGACAGACTCGTTAATGACGTAGCTCCTAAGGATCGTGATATTGCGATGGTTTTCCAGAACTACGCTCTGTATCCTCATATGACTGTTTTCGAGAACATGGCATTCGGCTTAAAGCTGAGAAAAGTGCCTAAGGATGAGATCAAGAAGCTTGTTGAAGAAGCTGCTAAGATCCTCGACATCGCACATCTTCTCGACAGAAAGCCCAAGGCTTTATCAGGTGGTCAGAGACAGCGTGTAGCTTTAGGTAGAGCTATCGTTCGTGATCCTCAAGTATTCTTACTTGACGAGCCTCTTTCAAACCTTGACGCTAAGCTCCGTGCACAGATGAGAACTGAGCTTTCAAAGCTTCACAAGAAGTTAGGTACTACATTCATCTACGTTACTCATGACCAGATCGAGGCTATGACGATGGGCGACAGAATCGTAGTTATGAAGGATGGTTACATCCAGCAGATCGACTCACCTATCAACCTGTATGAGAACCCCGTTAACAAGTTCGTTGCAGGCTTCATGGGTTCACCTCAGATGAACTTCATCAACGCTAAGCTTATCATGCTCAACGGCAAGTACACAGTTGAATTCGGTTCAGAAGATACAAAGACAACAAGAGGCAGAAAGTTCTATGTTGAACTGCCCGGTGCTAAGACAGATACAGAAGCTCTTAAGTACTATGTTGACAAGGAAGTTATCCTTGGTATCCGTCCCGAGAACATTCACGATGAAGAAATGTTCCTCTCCAACGCTAAGACAGGTATGATCGAAGCTACAGTAGACGTTACCGAAATGATGGGTGCTGAGTCTTACCTCTACCTCACATGCGAAGGTATCCCGCTGACAGCAAGAGTATCTCCCAGATGTACAGCTCGTCCTCAGGACGTTATCAAGCTTGCTCTTGATCCTAACAAGGTACACCTGTTCGATCCTAACGATGAACACTCAATCTTAGTTTAATTATTAAATAAGATTATTAATCCCCCGATTTTTGTCGGGGGATTTATTTTTGGCTAAGTGTGACAAAACTCTTGTATGCTTCTTGACAATGCAATTTTGCTAATGTATAATTTTTATTTGCAGTATGCGGATTTAGCTGTGCAATCGAAATCCGTATGCACGACGGCTATGCTGTCACGGAGGGTTACATAAGTGGGATTGAACAATAATAATTCTGTAGAAAAAAGCGGAGCTAAAGCAAGACGCAGCATTTATAATCTTGTTCTGATAGTCGTTGTCGGTGTGCTGTTCGTTACAGGATATACATATATTTTGCAAAAAATGTATAATGACAGTATACTGGATAATGCGATAGCAGAGGACAGTTCGCGCACCGACGCTATGCACAAGGGCGTATCGAATGCACTTACCAGAGAGGATTTTACCGAAATAAATACTGTGGACGATATGAATACCGAGCGTTACAAATCGCTTCAGACATATCTCAATCAGATACGCAATATGAACTCGACAAGATACTTCTATACAGCAAAGAGAAATACAGAGGGTAGGCTTATATATCTTGTGGACGGTCTTGACCTTGGCGCAGATGACTTTGCCTATCCCGGTACATATATTGAAGAAGAGATGATACCGTATATCGAAAGAGCGCTTTCGGGAGAAAATGTCTATTCGCAGGAGATAATCGATACAACGTGGGGTCATATTTTCACAGCGTGCTATCCCGTCAGAGCGAATGACGGAAGTAATGAGATCATCGGTGCGTTGTGTATCGAGACCGATATGGAGCCGACTTATGTATTTATCAGTGAACGTAATAATTTCGTTATGATAATCGGTGCTGTCGGGATAGTTGCGATAGTTATGTTGTTTTTCTGTGTCTGCATTTATATCAGGCATTACCGCAACCAGCAGAAAAAGCAACAGAAAATACTCGAAGAAGCGGCAGAGGCGGCATATTCAGCCAACAGGGCAAAGTCAACGTTCCTGTTCAATATATCTCACGATATCCGTACACCGATGAATGCCATAACAGGCTATGTCGAGCTTGCAAAGCACCATCTCAACGAGCCGGACAAGCTCAGCGGGTATATGGACAATATCAGCAATTGTGGGCAGAAACTGCTGTCGTTGCTCAATAATGTCCTTGACCTTGCCAGAATTGAAAACAACAAGACAGTTATCGAAAACACGATAAACGATATTGATGACTTGTTCACGTCCTGTATAACTATGTTTGAAAATTCCGCAGAGAAGAAAAAACTCACTATATCAATGCGTAAGAATATAAAATACAGGTACATCTATATTGATGAAACGCATTTCTCTGAAATCGTTATGAACATAATGAGTAATGCCATCAAATATACCGGAGCAGACGGGGAGATAACCTGTGCTATAAGGCAGGAGGACGGCGACAACGAGCAGATGTGCAATACGGTGTTCTCAATTACCGATACGGGCATAGGAATGTCTGAAGAATACATATCGCATATATTTGAGGCATTCTCGCGTGAACGGACTTCTACAGTCAGCGGTGTAGAGGGTGCGGGGCTCGGAATGGGCATTGTAAAGAAACTGGTCGATCTTATGGGCGGAGAGATAACCGTCAGCAGCGCAATAGGCGAAGGCTCGGTATTTACTGTGTCACTTCCTTGCAGAATATCGTCAGAAGAGGAAGCAAAGGCAAAACGTGCCGATACAGATATTGACAAGACTTCCCTTAAAGGCAGAAGAGTGCTTCTGACCGAGGATAATAATATAAATGCCGAAATAGCAACCGAATTGTTGTCTGATGAGGGCCTTATAATCGAACGAGCCAAAGACGGCGTTGACTGTGTGGAAATGCTGGAGAAAGCGCCCGATGATTACTATGATATTATCCTTATGGATATCCAGATGCCGATAATGAACGGCTATGAGGCCGCAGCCAAGATACGCAGGATAGACGACCGCAAAAAAGCCGATATACCGATAATAGCGCTCACTGCCAATGCGTTTTCCGAGGATAAGGACAATGCGATAAAGGCGGGAATGAACGACCATGTTCCGAAGCCTATCGATATGAATGTCCTGCTTCCTGCTATGCAGAAACTGATAACTGGAAAATAAACAAAAAGACTGTAAATCCGATTTTGGACTTGCAGTCTTTTATATTATTTTTATACGGTAAGCGTACCGTTTTCGCTGATTTCAAGCAACAGTATCTGTTCTTCCTTGCCGGTATCGGCATTTATATATACGAGCATCTGTCTGCCGTCAGGAGAGGTGCAGTGAAATTCATAGCAATAAAGCTCGTTTGTGCCTGCGGAAGGCACTACGGCAAGTGAGGTATCAGTAACTGTAAGCTCTGATGAGAGCTGTTTTCTTGCTTGCTCTGCGGTAATCTTCGGCTCGGGCAGATTACGCTTCTTGTGGTTTGTGATATATCCTCTGCCGTCAAAGCTGAGTATATCGCCGTTATCCATTGCCACGCCGACTTTGATAAGGTCGGTGTACATCGTTATATCGCCCTGTGTGCCTGCAAAGTTCACAAGGCAGACGTTGCCGTTTATCTCATAATAGGTGTCGGTTATGTGGTTTATGCCGAGCATTGAGAGATATTCTTCAGCCTTTGCGACAGCCTCAAGAGCGGTGACAGAGCGAGTGGGAACACTTCTGCCGCAGAGCATATAGCTGAGATAACCTCCGTTTTTTGTCACGGCTATGGTGGTGCTGTCCTTTGTAAAGACGTAGGACGGCATTTTTCCCTGTTCATCATTTTTGTCATCGTGTGACAAGCCCACAGTGCCGCAGGCTTTCTCGGCTTTTTTCAGTGCGTCCGAAAGGGCGACTGCAGATGCGGATTTCAACATTTCGGGATTTTTTTCGAGTATATGGTCGGAGAAGGGTCCGTCATATATAAGCGTCGGGTAGTTGTCATAGCCTTCTTCAAAATCGGTGAAGCCCTCCGTTATATACGAAGGCTCATCGCTGTTTTTTGCTTCCTGCACTTCTGTTGCGGCTTTTTCAAAGGATAATTCGCCGTTTGTTATGCGCTGTTCCACCTTCCACATATTGTCGGCAAGGCGGTCGGCATATTCGCCGAGCGTTTTAAGCGATTTTCTGTCGTCCTCCGTCAGCGTTTCTCCGTTGGAATAACGCTTTGCAAGGCTTTTTGAGAAGTTGCCCACCTGCGACAGAAATTTATAGGTGTTTTCAAGATGAAGCTCGGATACCGGAAGCTCGGCAAGTGAGGCTTTTGCTGTTGATGCATCGCTCCACAGCTTTGACGAAAGCTGTGTCATCATCTCCGGTGTGCCTGCATACATACCCTTGTAAAGCGTGTTCTTGATGTTGTCGATTTCAGCCGACAGATCCTCTACATTTCGTGTCATACTCTGCTCAAAGCTCCTTTTATAACGGACGGAGCTGTTCATATTCAGCGTGGCAGATATGCCTGCGGCGACCGATACGGCGGTAAAAAAGCTGATTATCCGCACAAAACAACGTTTTGAAATATACATATTATGTTCTTCCTTTCATAAAATCGGCGGTAATGCGTATACAAGGTTATTTTTTCATAAAAATTTCAGAATATACCCTGTTTTTTTATCGCAAAATGGTGTATAATTAAGACGATTATAGACAAGCGGGCAACGCCCTATAGATAAGTGGGCGAAGTCCCAATGAAAAGGAGACGGAATTTTGATATATCTGGATAATGCCGCCACTACAAAGCCCTGCGAGCAGGCAATAAAAGCGGCTGAAGATGCCGCAAGAAGCTGTTTCGGCAATGTGTCGTCACTGCACAGGCTCGGTATTGAGTCCGAAAAGCTGATGAACAGTGCAAAGAAAACGATTCTTAAAAAGCTGGGGCTGCAGGGAGAAATATATTTTACATCGGGTGCGACTGAAAGCAACAATCTTGCGATAAGAGGAGTCGCAGACGCTTATAAACGCAGAGGAAATAAAATAGTGACTACCGCTATGGAGCATCCGTCCGTAGCAAGAACGATGGATTATCTTGAAAAGCTGGGCTTTGAAATAGTCCGTTTGTCGCCTAAGGACGCTATTGATAATTTCGAGCAGTATATTGCGGATAATGTCACACAGGATACTATACTTGTATCGTGCATGGCTGTAAACAACGAGAACGGCTTTAAGGTCGATACCGAAAAGCTGTACAGACTCGTAAAAAATGCGAACAGCGAAACTGTCGTTCATATAGATGGCGTACAGGGCTTTTGCAAGGTGACGCTTAAGGGCGATCTTATCAGCCTTTCGGGGCATAAGATACACGGCTTTAAGGGCATAGGAGCAACGTACTGTGCGGATAAGATAAGATTCACTCCGCTTGTATACGGCGGAGGACAGCAGAAAAATCTGCGTCCGGGAACAGAGCCTACCGAGCTTATAGCATCATTTGAGGCGGCTGTGAAGGCATATCCCATCGACCTTACGCATTACAAGGAGCTGAACGGTTATCTGCGTGACAGGCTTTCGAAAATGGAGGACGTTTATATAAACAGTCCGGACAACAGTGTGTATAACATACTGAGTTTCTCTGTGCTTGGGGTGAGAAGCGAGATAATGCTTCATTCGCTCGAAGAAAAAGAGATTTATGTGAGCAGCGGCTCTGCCTGTTCAAAAGGCAAGATAAGCTCGGTGCCCGACGCTTTCGGTATGAACAGTGAAAGAGCGGACAGCACTATAAGAGTAAGCTTCTCGATGGAAACAACAAAGGAAGACATTGACGCACTCTGCGATGAAATAGAAAACGGCATTTCACGGTTCAGACGTACAAAGAAAAGCCGCAGGAAAGGAAACATATAATGAACGAACTTATAATGGCAAAATACGGCGAGATAGCACTGAAAGGGCTTAACAAAGGCACTTTTGAGGATATACTCGTAAAGAATATCAGAAGAAGACTGCGTCACTGCGGTAAATTTCATTACATGAGAAAGCAGTCGACCATATACATAGAGCCTGTGGGCGAATGCGACCTTGACGAAGTTATCGAAAAGCTGAAGGTAATATTCGGTATAGGCGCATTACAGCGTTGTGCGGTGTTCGAAAAGGATTTCGAGCAGATAAAGTCGCAGGGCGTACCTTATCTTGAAAATGCACTCAAAAACGCAAAAACGTTCAAGGTTGACGCAAAGCGTTCAGACAAATCGTTCCCTATGAAAACTCCCGAAATACAGGCGGAGCTTGGCGGTGCAATACTTGAAGCGTATCCTCATCTGTCTGTAGACGTTCATAATCCCGAAATTACCGTAATGTGCGAGATAAGGGACAAGGGTGCGTATGTCAGTGCCGAGCGTATAATCGGTGCGGGCGGTATGCCTGTAGGCAGTTCGGGCAAGGCTCTGCTTTTGCTGTCGGGCGGTATCGACAGCCCTGTTGCAGGCTATATGATGGCAAAGAGAGGTCTTATTGTAGACGGTATACACTTTGTAAGTCCTCCGTATACATCCGAGCGTGCGCTGATGAAGGTTGAAACGCTCTGCGAAAAGCTGACAAGCTATTGCGGAGATATAAGATTCTACTGCGTTCCGTTTACGGAGATACAGGAAGCGCTGAGGGATAACTGCCCCGAAGAATTTTTCACAATAATTATGCGCAGGCTTATGGTGAAAATCGCCAACATAATTGCCGAAAGAAATGAGTACGGCGCACTTGTCACAGGCGAAAGCGTGGGACAGGTGGCAAGTCAGACATTAAAGGCTATACAGTGTACCGATGCCGCCGCAGAATATCCGGTATTCCGCCCTGTTATCGGTATGGATAAGAAGGAAATTATAGATATAGCACGAAAGATAGATACGTTTGAAACATCGACCCTGCCTTATGAGGACTGCTGTACGGTATTTACGCCGAAGCACCCCAAGACACGCCCTGTATTTGACGAGGTCATAAAGGCTGAGCAGTCGTTTGACTTTGCGCCTCTCATAGAAAAGGCTGTAGAGGGTACAACGGTAAAGCTGTTCAGGATCGAGAGCAAGGAAGAACAGGAATAAGCCTTGATTTTTAAAGGAGATGTGGCATTATGAGCCGTATCGGAGAGCTTCAGCTCGATATTGACAAAACTGCCGGAAATGTAGTACAATTATTAGTTGGCAAGGGAAAGAAAATAGCCTGTGCGGAGAGCTGTACGGGCGGCCTTATCAGCGCCGCAATAACTTCCGTAAGCGGTTCTTCAGCCGTAATGGATATGAGCATCTGCACCTATGCCATAAGCGCAAAGGAGCGATTTATAGGCGTACCTGCCGCAATAATAGATAAATACGGTGTGGTCAGCGCCGAAACCGCAGCGGCTATGGCTGAAGGGGTAAGAAAGACGGCAGGAAGCGATATAGGAATATCGGTAACAGGCATAGCAGGCCCTACGGGAGCTGAGCCGGGCAAGCCTGTCGGTACTGTATATATCGGGCTGAGCGTGGCAGGAAACACGCAGGCACGGCTTGCTTTTACCGACCCAATGCTTGCAAAAGACGAAAATGCAAGAGAATATATAAGAAAAAACACGGTGCTTACCGCTTTGCAGTGGGTTGCCGAAAACATATAATAAGAGCAAGAGAAAACACACAAGCAAGGAGACTGTTATGGAAAGCGATAACAAATTTGAAAATGATACAGGCGGTATGTCTGTTGATGAGATAATCGCAGATATTGACAGAAAGACAGCAAACGCAGAGGCGCTTGAAGAGAACTCGGTAGGCGTTACGCCGGAGGGCGAAAATGAGATGTCAGACGAACAGGCCGCAGTCAGTGCGGACGAAGCCGATACCGCCGCCGAACATATACCGGTCGATGATGAAAGCACGATAGACGAGCTTTCAGGTGCCGACGAAATGTCGGACGGTCAGGAGGCACTTGAAGAAAAAAGCGCCGAATTAGCCGAAGAAGCAAACGTTGATGCGACAGCAAAAACAGAGAAAAAGCCTAACTTCTTTTATCGCCTTGTAAGAGGCATTATCCCGTGGAAAGGCGACGATACCGGACTTGTAATAAGAAAAATTATATTTATAGTGGCATTTATAGTTTTTCTGGCGACAGCTATACCGCTTCTTGCGGATATACTTTCTATGTACAAGGACGAGCAGGTAAGCAAGGGTATTTCGCAGATGTATCAGCTTGATGCCAATACGGATGTTCCCGAAAATAATAAGGATATACTTCCCTCGTTCAAGAAACTTCTTGAAATAAATCCCGACACAGTGGGATATATAAAGATAGACGGTACTCTTGTGGATTATCCCGTTGTAAAGGGAACCGATAACGACTATTACCTTACCCATGACTTTTATAAGAACGAAAGCCGCAGCGGTACGGTAATGATGGATTACCGCAACAAAGTAACGGCTGACGGTCACTCGGGCAATCTGGTGCTGTACGGTCACAATATGGCGGTAGGCACATTCTTTGCACCGCTGAACGAATACTGGCGTACAATGTACGATTCGTATGACGAGCCGAGCAAGTCTTTCTACAAAGAGCATCCCGTTATAAGATTCGATACATTATACGAGCAGGCGGAGTGGAAGGTTTTCGGCTTCGGCATATTCAATGTTGCCGAGTCAAGAGGAGAAGTGTATGAATATAATCAAAAGTTCGATTTCACCTCCGAAGACGATTTCAACGATTATATCATAAATATAATGGACAGAAGCGATATTTTCACCGATGTCGATTTAAAATACGGCGATGATATTCTTACGCTTTCAACGTGTTGCTGGCCTTACGAGGGCAGTGGCGACACAGTAAGACTTGCGATATTCGCAAGGAAGATAAGAAAAGGTGAAAGCGACAGTGTTGATGTGGAAAAGGCTGTCGGAAATCCTTATGTAAGGCGCTGGCAGTGGGTATACGACAAAGTAAGCGGAGGATATGACTGGTTCCAAAGCACATGGGACAGAAGAAAGCTGTTAAGCTACGATGCGGAAGACGCAAAGCGTGACAACTATTCCTTCCCCGATAAGACAGACTGACGCTAAGCCCGGTCACGTTAAATATAAGGAGCATAAATGACAACATACATGGAAAAGTATCCACGCCGTAACGGTGTGGCTGCAAAAAAGCCGGGTTTTTGGAAAAGACTTATCAAGGGCATTATCCCGTGGAAAGGCGACAGTGCGGCGGCGGTCATCAGAAAACTGGTGTTTATAATCGCACTGATCATATTTCTTGCCACGGCTATACCGCTTGTTTCGGACGTATTTATGATGTTCCGTGACCAGTGGAGAAGTCAGGGAATATCGAACATATATATTCCCGACGGAAACAGCGGCGGCGCAAGCAAGGAAATACTTCCCTCGTTCAAGAAGCTGCTTGAAATAAATCCCGATACGGTAGGCTACCTCAAAATAGACGGTACGGCGATTGATTATCCCGTTGTAAAGGGTAAAGACAACGACTACTATCTCACGCACGATTTCTACGGAGAAAAGAGCAAGAGCGGTTCTGTAATGATGGACTGCAACTGTGTGGTTTCTCCGGATGGAAATTCGGGCAATATGGTGCTTTACGGTCATAATATGGCTGTCGGCACGTTCTTTGCCTGCCTCAGTGAATACTGGAGAACGCTTTATGACAGCTATGATGCGCCGTCAATGCAGTTCTACAAGGATCATCCGACCATAACGTTCAATACCCTTTATGAAGAAGCAGAGTGGAAGATATTCGGCATAGGGCTTTTCAATATCTATGAAGAATACGGTGAAGTGTACTATAATTACAATAATAAGCACGACTTTACTTCCCGTGACGACTTCAACAATTTTATAATTGATCTTATGGACAGAAGCGATATTTTCACCGATGTAGATATAGAGTACGGCGACGATATACTGACACTTTCTACTTGCTATTGGCCGTTCCGCTCGGATATGGACAATGTGCGTCTTGCAATATTTGCAAGAAAGGTACGTCCGGGCGAAAGCACCTATGTCGATGTAAGCAAGGCTAAGGTGAACACTTATGTAAAGCGTTGGCAGTGGGTATATGATAATATCGGCGGCGGATACGACTGGTCACAGAGCAACTGGGACAGAAGAAAGCTGCTCAGCTATACAGCGGAAGATGCGCAAAGGGACGGTTACACGTTTATTGACGACATAAACGACAGTGACGGAATATATGATTATAACAACGGCGACGGATATGATTATTGATATTGTCGCCTGACGTTGTGCGAGGCGGTGTGGCTTTGGAAGAACAGAATGAAACAAAAACGGCAAAACAGCCGGTCATAAGCGGCAAGGTGCTGTGGGTGGCACTTGGTGCTTGTGTGGTATGGCTTGCGGCTGTCGGCGTAATGCTGATAATGAAGCTGACACAGCCGCCTTTGCCGCCGAATATGCTGGATTATACCTGTACGCTTGATGTTGACATACCCGCCGAACCGGTTGTTCCTGAAAAGAAAAAGCCGTCAATATTGCCTGAATACCGTGAGATGTATGAAAAAAATCACGATATGGCGGGGTGGCTTAAAATAGAAGGCACCAATGTCGATTATCCTGTTATGCACGTCAAAGGGTTCGACCCGAAAAAGCCGATTGATTACGGAGAAGTGTACGATAAGAATATGTTTTATCTGACGCACGACTTCGATAAGGAGTACAGCTTTTCGGGGAGCGTTACGGCGGATTATTGCGCACATATCGGCAGTGATTACCGTTCACCGAATATCCTGCTGTACGGTCACAATATGTCAAACGGGACTTTTTTCCGTGATGTAAACAAGTTTGATGTTCTCTACTACGGCAGAGAGATGTATGATGAGCATCCTGTCATACAGTTTGACACGATATACGAAAAGGGTCTGTATAAGATATTTGCTATGATGCAGGTCAATGTCGAAAAAGCAGACGGTGAAGTATTCTACTATACGGCTGCATATACTTTCAAGAATAAAAAAGAATTTATTGATTACTATGCAAAGGTCCTTGACCGCAGTTTTATATATACACCGCAGGTCGATCTGAAATACGGCGATGAGGTGATCGCACTGTCAACCTGCGATTTTCCTTTCGGCAAGAGCAAGAATATAAGATATGTGCTTTTTGCAAGGAGAGTGCGTGAGGGAGAAGATCCTACAGTGGATGTATCCAAGACGATCATCAATTACGATCCGCTTTATTATGATTACTGGTACAGCGTAAACGGCGGTTCGTGGGGCGGAAGGAACTGGGATCCCGCACTTTTAAAAGGCTATAAGCCGAAGAAGAGCAGTTGATATAGTAATCCTACGGTAATTATCACAGCAAAAGGAAGGTTAGAAGATGCCTGATTACAAATCGGTCGTAGTATCGACCGCAGATAAGAAGAAAAAGAAGAAAAAGAAAAAGGAAAATGCCGCATTAGCCATTGTCAAGGGTCTTATCCCGTGGAAAGGCGACAGCGTAGGCGAGATTATCCGAAAGATAGTTTTTCTTGTGTCGATAGTCGCTCTTTGCGTGGCGGTGCTTATAATTATTGATAAATATATGTTCGAGCCTGAAAGGCAGAGAAAAGAGTATCAGAGCAGCATATTACAGCTGGGAAACCACGAGCCGACCGCAGAGGAAATAGCCGAGCTTCCCGAAAAAGCCATAAACACCGAATATGCGCCTTTTTATGCGATAAATAACGATTTTGTCGGCTGGCTGAGCATAAAAGGCATAAATGTAAACTATCCTGTAGTACAGGGCGAAAACAATACCGAATATCTTGAAAAGGACTTTTACGGCAATTACAGCAAGAACGGTACTATTTTTGCTGATTACGAGAACGAATTCAAGAATACGGGCGAAACGTCCGCAAATACGATCCTTTACGGTCATAACCTGCGTACCGAAAACTTCTTTGCCGAAATAACCGAGTACAGACGAGTTGACCTTGACAAGAGCCTTGAGTTTCTGAAAGAGCATCCTGTGATTGAGTTCAACACGCTGTACGAAAAGGCAAAGTATAAGATATTCTCTGTAATGCTTATCAATACGAGGGAGGAATACGGCGACGTGTTCAATTATCCCGCCATACTGAATTTTGCAAACAGGGATGAATTCAATTATTTCACGTCCGAATGCCTTGACAGGAGCGAATTCTTCACAGGCGTTGATATGAAATACGGTGATAAGTTCCTTACGCTGTCCACCTGCGAGTTCGAGGTAGGTCTTTACGATATGCGTATCGTTGTTGTTGCGAGAAAGGTTCGTGACGGCGAGTCTGACTCGTTCACAGACAAGCAGATAGACAGCTTCAAGCGTAACCCCGACCCGAAGCAGTGCCGTACGATAAGAGAGCTTTACTATTACGGCGAGGAATGGAGCGGAAGGTACTGGGATCCTGCGTGGATAGAAGGCTTCAAGAAGGACGGTTCGTTCAAGACGGAAAGCTCCGACTGATAAAAAGAAAGCGGAAACTGTAACATAAAGGAGGAATTTAATGCAGAAGGCATCAATAGGAAAGATACTGCTTGCTCTCGTTATATCCTGCGTATACATTTACCTGTTCGGAATAGTTCAGGTTGTTCATGTAAGCGCAGACAATGAAAGAGAGATAGAGGTATCTATCCCTGAAGCGACAACATCTGCCGAAACCGAAAAAACTCCCGAAACTACAACAATTAAGCTGCAAGACGACAAAAAACCTACACTTGCCGATGTAAAGGCACAGACTACAGCAACAACCAAGGCGGAAACGACCACATCTACAACTACGGTAAAAAAACGCACACCCGCACCTGCGGCGGATAATACCGTTATAATCCCCGAAACAACAACTGTCACAACCACCGCAGCGACAACAACTGTCGAACCGGAAACCACAACGGCTGGAACAACATCTGCGCCGACGCCGACGCCCGATAACAGCGGTGAGGAGCAGTTATCGGTATACGATCAGGTGACCGGTACATATTATACGGCAGGCGCACGAGAGATAATTGCGAGGGCGGTAGTCGGTGAAATATGGAACGAGTTCCCCGATGAAGCGGTAAAAGCGCAGGCGGTAGCGGAATACACCTATATCAAGAAGAACAACGAAATGGGCGTTAGCCCCACGACAGCACTTAAAACCGACGTATATGACAGAATATACAAGCTGGTTGACGAGGTGCTGGGCGAAGCGATATACTATAACGGCGAGATGATACAGTGTTCGTTCTTTGCGTCCTCGTGCGGTTATACCAACAGTGCCGAGAATGTATGGGGCGTTGATTATCCGTATCTCAGAAGCGTTGATTGTCCGCTTGACAAGACGACCGACCCTAACTGGGGCAGTACCGACAGCTATTCTTCGGATTATATAAAGAATGCTGTGCAGAATACACTCGGAATAGCACTCACAGGCGACCCGTCAAAGTGGTTCAAGATAAACTCAAGACTTGATAACAGGGAACACGGCTGGGTAACGTCAATTTCTGTCGGCGGTATGACAAAGGCAAACGGCAAGACAATAGACGGCAGAACGATAAGAGAAAAGGTACTCGGTTATTCACTGAAAAGTGCGGCTTTTGATCTGAAATACGACAAAAGTAGCGACAAGTTCATCTTTACGACCTACGGTCACGGTCACGGCGTGGGATTGTCGCAGTACGGTGCAAAGGCTCTTGCTGAAAACGGCTACACATATAAGCAGATCTTACAGCATTACTTCACCGGCGTGGAGATACATTAAGAATATTGCGAAAGGACATCGGGAGGTGTCCTTTTTATATAATTGACAGTGACGATATATCGTGATATAATACTGATATGTTAAATTTTACGGAGGTGGCATCATGAATACCAACACACGCAAAACCAATATCTTTGTTACAATCGGAGCTATTGCATTACTCGCTCATGCGGTCGGATTTTTGCTCCCGTGGTGTAATATGAATGGAGTTAAAGTTCAAGAGGGACTTGCATTTATCGCAGGCGGCAGTTGGGTAGCCATTGCACTTTGTTTAGGATTTGAGCTGTATTTTGCATTTGTCGGATGGCAAAGCAGAAAGCTTGTGGCAGTATGTAGGATTTTGTCGGTTGTAGCATCGGTAGCGGCACTTGTAATTGAGCTTATTATAATATCGAGTATAAAAATCAACATAGCAAGCTTCGGAGTCGGCATTTACCTTTGCATTATTACTCTTGCAGTAAATATAATGTGTTGCACGGCTGTATGCGTGCTGTCGATAAAAGACGGTACGGTACAAAAAGCGTGACGATAATAAAAGGACATCGGGAGGTGTCCTTTTATTGCTTTATGATGCGGTTTCGCCATTGACAAAAACGCTGTATAGTGTTAAAATAAAACGATAGGATTTTTTATCCGTTATTATAAATAATCTGAGTGTAAAGAAAAAGGAATGAAAGAAATGAGAAATCTGACGGGTGCAGATATAATCTGCGAATGTCTGATAGAGCAGGGCGTTGACACCGTTTTCGGCTATCCCGGCGGCGCAGTTCTGAACATCTACGACAGCTTATACAATTACAGTGACAAAATACATCACGTTCTGACGGCACACGAGCAGGGTGCAAGCCATGCGGCTGACGGCTACGCACGTTCGACAGGCAGGACGGGCGTTGTTATAGCAACGTCGGGTCCGGGTGCGACAAACCTCGTAACAGGTATCGCAACGGCTTATATGGACAGTGTGCCTATGGTGGCTATAACAGGTAACGTTGCCTGTTCGCTTTTAGGTCTTGACAGCTTCCAGGAAGTTGATATAACAGGCATCACAATGCCGATAACAAAGCATAACTTCATCGTAAAGGACGTAAACAAGCTGGCAGATACACTGCGTGAGGCGTTCTACATAGCAGGAAGCGGAAGAAAGGGTCCTGTTCTTGTCGATGTTCCCAAGGATATAACGGCGCAGAAGGCGGATTTTGCAAACAAGCCCTTAAAGCCGTATACGGTAAATGTTACTATGCACCAGGACGGCTGTATAGCAAAGGCGGCGGAGCTGATTAAGAATGCTGAACGTCCGTTCCTTTATACAGGCGGCGGTATCTACGGCGAGGACGGAGCAAAGACATTAAAGGCTTTTGCCGAGCTTATTGACGCTCCCGTATCATCTTCGCTTATGGGTCAGGGCAGCTTTGACGAAACCGACAGCAGATATATGGGTATGCTCGGTATGCACGGAACAAAGACAGCGGCAGAGGCAATAAAGAACTGCGACCTGTTCATCGGTATCGGCACAAGATTCTCAGACAGAGTAATAGGCAATCCTCAGACCTTCGCCCCCGACGCAAAGGTACTTCATATAGACATCGACCCTGCTGAAATAAACAAGAACATAAAGGTTTATCATCAGGTTATCGGCGACAGCACAGATGTTATGAAAAAGCTGATAAAGCTAATTCCTCAGCAGTCGCACAGCGGCTGGATGGGCAAAATAAAGACGTGGGAGAAGCAGTACGAGTGCAGGCAGAAAGGCACAGACGAGCTTACTCTTACCCCTCAGCATCTTATAGAAACGCTTGACAAGCTGACAGGCGGCGAGGCGCTTATCGCAACAGAGGTAGGTCAGTCGCAGATGTGGGCGGCTCAGTATTACGCATATAAGCACCCCCACCAGCTTATCACAAGCGGCGGTCTTGGCACTATGGGCTACGGACTTGGTGCGGCTATCGGTGCAAAGTGCGGCAACCCCGACAAGACGGTTGTAAACATTGCAGGCGACGGAAGCTTCCATATGAACTTAAACGAGCTTGTAACGCTGTCAAAGCACAATATACCTGTAGTTGAGCTTGTTATCAACAATAACGTTCTCGGTATGGTTCGTCAGTGGCAGAGATTGTTCTACGGCAAGAGATTTTCACAGACGACGCTTGACCGTCCTACAGATTATATGAAGCTCGGAGAAGCGTTCGGCATAAAGTCGTTTGTTATAGACAGCGAGGACAAGTGCGAGGAGATACTGCGTGAGGCTCTTGAGGTTTCAAAGACAGCCCCCGTGCTTATCGAGGCGAGAATCGACAAGGATATAAACGTTCTTCCTATGGTACCGGCAGGAAAATCCATAACTGAGCCTATCCTTGAGATAGAAATCGACGACTGAACGGAGGCAGAAAAATGACAGAGAGAAACGTAATTTCCGTCTGCGTAAACAACGGCATCGGCGTACTCGGCAGAGTAACGGGTCTGTTCAGCCGCAGAGGATATAATATAATAAGTCTTAACGTTGCGGAAACCGAAAACCTCGGTATTTCCCGTATGACAATAGTTGCAGACGGCGACGAGGGCGTGATGGAACAGCTGGTAAAACAGCTCCGCAAGCTCTATGACGTATCGGAGGTCAAGGTACTGCATAACGCTGTATGCCGTGAGCATATCATTATGAAGGTCGGCAACGGCCCTGCGTCACGTCAGCCTGTGATAGAGATTGCAAATCTTTTCAGAGCGAAGGTCGTAAACGTAGCGGAGAGCAGACTTATGCTTGAGCTTACTGGCGAACCCGAAAAGATAGATTCATTCATAGGACTTCTTCAGCCCTACGGAGTAAAAGAGATCGTAAGAACGGGCATTTCGGCACTTGAACGTGATTAACGTAAACAAATCATAAGGCACAGCTTGTAACGAGCGGCAGAAGAAAGGCAGGACAAACACATGGGCATGACAATGAGCCAGAAGATACTGGCAAAGCACGCAGGACTTGAAAGCGTAAGAGAGGGTCAGCTTATAAGAGCAAAGCTGGATATGGTACTCGGTAACGATATTACGAGCCCCGTTGCGATAAACGAGTTCAACAAGGCAGGCTTCGGCGGCATATTCAACAAGGATAAGATTTCTCTTGTAATGGATCACTTCACACCGAACAAGGATATCAAGGCGGCTACTCAGTGCAAGCAGTGCAGAGAGTTCGCAGGAAAGTACGATATTACAAATTATTACGATGTAGGAGAAATGGGCATCGAACACGCACTTCTTCCAGAAAAAGGTCTTATAGGTCCGGGCGAGCTGTGCATAGGCGCAGACAGCCACACCTGTACATACGGCGCACTCGGCGCATTCTCAACGGGCGTAGGCTCGACCGATATGGCGGCAGGCATGGCAACAGGCGAGGCGTGGTTTAAGGTTCCCTCCGCTATAAAGTTCAACCTGACAGGAAAGCTTAACAAGTATGTAAGCGGCAAGGACGTTATTCTTCACATAATCGGTATGATAGGCGTTGACGGCGCACTTTATCAGTCTATGGAATTTACCGGCGAGGGCTTGAAGAGCCTTTCGATAGACGACAGACTTTGCATTGCCAATATGGCTATCGAAGCCGGCGCAAAGAACGGTATATTTGAAGTTGACGAGATAACAATGGCATATATGAAGGAAAGAGCAGACCGTGACTTTGATATATTCAAGGCTGACGAGGACGCTGTATATTCAAGAGTTATCGACATTGACCTGTCAACCGTAAAGCAGACGGTTTCATTCCCTCATCTGCCCGAAAACACAAAGACCGTTGACGAGATTACAGAGGATATAAAGATTGACCAGGCAGTTATAGGTTCATGTACAAACGGCAGAATAAGCGATATGCGTATCGCCGCTGAGATCCTCAAGGGTAAGCATATTGCAAAGGGCGTAAGATGTATCGTAATCCCCGGCACTCAGAAGGTATATCTCCAGTGCATAAAGGAAGGTCTTGCAGAGATATTTGTAAATGCAGGCTGTGTGCTTTCTACTCCTACCTGCGGTCCGTGCCTTGGCGGCCATATGGGTATACTGGCGGCAGGAGAACGTGCTATTTCCACCACAAACAGAAACTTTGTAGGAAGAATGGGACACGTTGACAGCGAGGTTTATCTTGCAAGCCCGGCAGTTGCGGCAGCAAGTGCTATAGCAGGTAAGATAACAGGCATAAAGTAAGGTGAGAATATGGTAAAGCATATAATAATCTGGAACCTGAAGGACGAGCTTTCGGCAGAAGAAAAGAAGGAAAGATGCCGTCTTATAAAGCAGGGGCTTGAAAGCCTTGCAGGCAAGATAGACGGACTTCTTGAAATCAAAGTCATAACCGATATTCTCGGCTCTTCTACGGGCGACCTTATGCTTGACAGCACATTCGAAAGTGCAGAAGCGTTAAAGGGCTATTCCACCCATCCCGAACACGTTAAGGTAGCCGACAGCACGGTAAGACCTTACACGGCAAGACGCAGCTGCGTAGATTTTGAAATATAAGAAAGGACAGACATATATGAAGGCACACGGTACAGTACACAAATACGGTGACAACGTTGATACCGACGTTATCATTCCTGCAAGATACCTTAATACAGCCGACCACAAGGAGCTTGCAAGTCACTGTATGGAGGACATAGACAAGGACTTTGTAAAGAATGTAAAGGACGGCGACATTATAGTCGCTAATATGAATTTCGGCTGCGGAAGCTCAAGAGAACATGCGCCTATCGCAATCAAGGCAAGCGGCATCTCCTGCGTTATCGCAAGCACATTTGCAAGAATATTCTACCGCAACGCTATCAATATCGGACTTGCAATCTTAGAGTGCGACGAGGCTGCCAAGGATATTGAGAACGGCAACGAGGTCGAGGTTGACTTTGATACGGGAGTTATCACAAATGTGACAAAGGGCTGTACATACAAGGCTGAGCCTTTCCCCGAATTCATCAAGGATATAATCAACAAGGGCGGTCTGCTGAACTCCTTAAAGAAGTAAGACCGCAGAAAGCGTTATGCTATGAGGGTAGATATAAAAGCGTTATCGGACAGTGAACTGCAAGAGCAGGGTTTTAACAATACATCGGGCGGAATGCACAGCTTCGGACTTTATACGGATGATGTGCTGTCTGCTGTCTGCATAACAACAGAAATACCCGACAGCCTGAACAAAGAGGTCAGACTGGAGAAGCTGTTTGTCTGCGAGGAAGAAAGGCATTACGGCGTTGCCAGAAAACTGCTGAACCACACGCTCAGAACGATGCGTGCCTGCGGATATAAGTATGCCGTAGTGACCCCCGACAGCGAGGACGCAGTGCGATTTCTTGTCAGATTCGGCTTTGAAAAGGCGGAGGGAAAATCCGCTTTATACAAAATAGAGCTTTAAGCTCAGAGAAAGGATATTACCTATGGAAAAGAATATTGCCGTTATCAAGGGCGACGGAATAGGTCCTGAGATAGTTACCGAAAGCATGAAGGTGCTTGATAAGGTGGCAGAAAAGTTCGGTCACAAGTTCAACTACACACAGCTTCTTATGGGCGGATGCTCAATTGACGCAAACGGCGTACCGCTGACCGACGAAACGATAGCCGCCTGCAAAGCGTCAGACGCTGTGCTTATGGGCTCTATCGGCGGTGATACGACAACATCGCCGTGGTATAAGCTCCCTGCAAATCTGCGTCCCGAGGCAGGTCTGCTCGGTATAAGAAAAGCACTCGGACTGTTTGCAAATCTTCGTCCCTGCCTGCTTTATCCGGAGCTTGCAGGCGCTTGCCCCTTAAAGACAGAGATAAGCGCTAAGGGCTTTGATATGCTCATTATGCGTGAGCTTACCGGCGGTCTTTACTTCGGCGCAAGAAAGACCGAAGAAGTAAACGGCGTTATGACAGCTACCGACACGCTTACATACAGCGAGGACGAGATCCGCAGAATCGCAATCAAGGCATTTGACGTTGCGATGAAGAGAAGAAAAAAGGTAACAAGCGTTGACAAGGCTAACGTTCTTGATTCTTCAAGGCTGTGGAGAAAGGTCGTTACCGAAGTGGCAAAGGATTATCCCGAGGTTACTCTTGAGCATATGCTCGTTGACAACAGCGCAATGCAGCTTGTAAAGGATCCTGCACAGTTTGACGTTATGGTAACGGAGAATATGTTCGGTGATATTCTGTCGGACGAGGCAAGTATGATTACAGGCTCTATCGGTATGCTCCCCTCTGCCAGCATGAACGAAACAAAGTTCGGTCTGTATGAGCCGAGCGGCGGTTCTGCTCCCGACATTGCAGGTCAGAACAAGGCAAATCCGATAGCTACCATACTTTCAGCCGCAATGATGCTCCGTTACAGCTTTGATATGGTAAAGGAAGCAGACGCAGTTGAAAATGCAGTAAGCAAGGTGCTGAAGGACGGTTTCCGCACAGGCGACATCATGAGCGAGGGTATGACAAAGCTGTCCTGCTCGGAGATGGGCGACAAGATAGCAGAGAATATATAACAATAATTTCAGCCGCAGTGAAAACTGCGGCTGATTTATATGCATAAAAAGAAGCTGTGACGGAATATTACTTTCCGTCACAGCTGATTTGTTTATCTTTGGTCTTACTGCTGAATACCGTTATTGTTGAAGTTGTTGTTTGTGGTGTCAGCAGTAGTGTTGTTAACGGGTGTAGCGTAATTTGCGTTGCTGTAGCCCGTGCTTGCGTTGGGGTTATAGGTGTTGTTCATATTGGGGTTGTAACCGTTATTCATGTTGGGGTTGTAACCGTTGTTCATGTTGGGGTTATAACCGTTGTTCATGTTGGGATTGTAGCCGTAGTTCATACCGGGCTTGTAGAAGTCCTCATCCTTTGCGCAAAGAAGAAGGATACCGCCTACAAAGCTGCAGAACAACAGAACACAAACGCTTATGCCTGTTGAAGGTCTCTGCCCCTTGCTCATCTGGCTTAATGCGATACCGCCGAAGATAAGCGGAAGTATCATCCAGAATCCGCAGACCATACTTAAAATAATAAATACCTGTGCCGCTGTTTTCATAATAACATACCTCTTTTTTCAATAAGTGACACACTTTACTTACTTGTGTATCTTTTTTCAGTATACCACATCAGTACACCGGTGTCAATATTTTCTGTTAACAGTTCTTAATTTTCCGTCAAGGATTTTTATCCCTGCGGTTGTTATAGAGGAACATCGCAACGCCTACGCCGCATATTACCACATATCCGATAAAGCTCCATATGTCCGGCAATTGTGAGAACAAGATAAATCCGAGCAGTGCCGAAAAGATTATCTGCGAATAATCGTATACCGATATTTCCTTTGCAGGAGCGAATTTATATGCCGCCGTGATGCTGAACTGACCGCCTGCCGCCGCAAGTCCGGCGCCGAGCAGGACGAGCCACTGCTGCCACGTCATAACGTGAAAATCGAACAGTAAAAACGGCAGTGTTACAAGGCAGGAGAAGCCCGAGAAGAAGAACACAATATAAGGTCCTTTCTCGCCTCTGATACCGAGCCACCTTACCGCCGTATAAGCCGCACCTGCGCCCATACCGCCGAGAAAACCGAGCAGTGACGGCACAAGCTCCAGATTTGCAAGGCTCGGCTTTATTATAAGCAGACTTCCTGCAAATGCGACTATTACACCGAACGTCTGCACTAAATTCGTCCGCTCCCGAAGAAACAGTGCCGAAAATACGATAACGAAGAACGGCGACATTTTGTTCAGCATTGCCGCATCAGATAATGCCAGATGGTCTACCGCATAGAAGTTGCAGAGTATTCCGAGCGTTCCGCATACCGAGCGTATCAGTAGTGCGCCGATATTGCTTTTTTTCTGCGGCAGAAAAGAGCCTTTCTGCCTTATCAGTATCGCCGCCGCAAATATGAAAGCGACAAGATTTCTGAAAAAGCTCTTTTGTACAGACGGCAGATCGCCTGCCAGCCTTACGAAAGCGCCCATAAAAGCAAAGCAAAAGGCGGAGCTGATAATGCACAGCACGCCTTTGTGCTTCGGGGATATTTTACTGAGAATTTCCGCCATACTCAACCACCTGTTTTTGCTTCGTCAAACGGCAGTAGTACGGTTTCGGGCAGTGTTATTTCTCCGCCCGATGAGAAAAGCTCGGGGCGGTCGAACTTGTAGCTTATCTTGAGCGAACTTACAGCCTTTGTTATTTCCTCGTTTGTAAGTCCCGACCTGTCGATAACGAATATGAGCGAAACCTTACTGCTGTTGAAACGGTCTATTGACGAAATGTTTGTTTCCTTCAGTACAAAAGCCTGTTTGTCATACGGTATATCGTCAATGGAGAACTGTATGTTGCTTATTTTATACATACCGATGTTTGTAAAGTCAAACACCATCTCAACACGCAGATAGTTTTCGGATTTTGTCATATCAAAATCCGTGTCGCTCAGCAGCTTGCTTGTAGACCCACTGTCAAGGTGAGTGCCGTCCTTCAGTTTATCGTATACGTTTTTTATCATATTGTCAAAGCTCTGTCCGCTGTAGCTGTACAGCCGTGTGTACGCATATTGTGCCTTTACGGGAAAAGCAAACTGCGTAACCACGACTATAACCGCAACAGCCACGACCAGCACCCATATGAGCGCCTTTTTAACTGCATTGTGTCCGAAAAGATTTGTCAGCGTCTGTTTAAAACTCATACTTTCTTTACGCCGAGAGTTACGTTCTCGCCGTTTATATCCTGTTCCTTTGTAAATCCGTCTGTCTTGCCGGTCACTATATCGTCAGCAAGGGTATCCTCTGAGATGCTGTCCTTGTTGCGTGTCAGTATCTCGGCTACCTTGTCACTGCCGTCGCAGTAGATAACGATATGATCCATAACCTCAAAGCCTGCGTCCTTACGCATCGTCTGAATCTTGCTCACAATCTCTCTTACATTACCTTCTTCGATAAGCTCGGGTGTAAGCGTTGTGTCAAGAACTACCGTGTAGCCTCTGTCGGTCACTACCGCATAGCCTTCCTTCTGATGCTCGTCTATAAGCAGGTCGTCCTTTGCAATCTGAACATCGCCTGTTGAAAGTGTAAGCGTCATAGCGCCTGTTTCACGGATCTCGTTCATAGCCTTCTGACCGTCAACCTCAGCAAGCTTTGTTCTGACCTCGCCTATCTGCTTGCCGAAACGAGCGCCGAGCGTCTTGAGCTGGGGCTTGAAGGTGTAGCTTGTGAAGTGGTCGGTGTTATCTATAAAGCTGATTTCCTTGATGTTAAGCTCATCCTTGACAATATCGGCATACATAGGCTCAAGCGTCTTGTCGCCCTTTACCATTATCTTTGATATAGGCTGTCTGTTCTTGATGTTAGCGGCATTTCTTGCGGCACGTCCGAGCGTTACAACGGTCAGAACTGTGTCCATTTCTTCCTCAAGGTGCTTGTCGATAAGCTTTTCATCTACTGTGGGGAAGTCGCACAGATGTACGCTTACAGGTGCGTTCTTATCGAGCGAGCAGACAAGGTTTCTGTAAATATCGTCGCATACGAAAGGAGTCATCGGAGCAGATGTCTTTGCGATGGTTACGAGCGCTGTGTACAGCGTCATATATGCGTTTATCTTATCCTGTGTAAGCTCCTTTGACCAGAAGCGTTCTCTGCTGCGGCGGACATACCAGTTACTCATCTCATCAACGAAATCCTGTAATGCTCTTGCGGCTTCGGGGATTCGGTAGTTTGCAAGGTTATCGTCAACCGCACCTACAACGGTGTTAAGTCTTGATAACAGCCACTTGTCCATAACTCCGAGCTTTGAAGCATCAAGCGTATACTTGGTAGCGTCGAAATTGTCTATATTAGCGTACAGAACGTAGAATGCGTAAGTGTTCCACAGAGTAGAGATGTACTTTCTCTGACCCTCGTTTACTGCTTTTGCGTGGAATCTGTTGGGAAGCCACGGAGCAGAGTTTGTGTAGAAGTACCAGCGTATAGCGTCTGCGCCGTGTTCAGCCAGTGACTCGAACGGGTCTACTGCGTTGCCCTTTGACTTTGACATCTTCTGACCGTCTTTATCGAGTACAAGACCGAGAACTATAACGTTCTTGTAAGGAGCCTTGTTGAATAAAAGCGTTGAGATAGCGAGCAGTGAGTAGAACCAGCCTCTTGTCTGGTCAACTGCCTCGGAGATAAAGTCAGCAGGGAACTGCTGTTCAAACTTTTCCTTGTTCTCGAAGGGATAGTGATGCTGTGCGAAGGGCATAGAACCGCTGTCGAACCAGCAGTCGATAACCTCGGGAACTCTCTTCATCTGCTTACCGCAGTGAGGACACTTTATCGTAACCGCATCAATATAAGGACGGTGAAGCTCTATATCGTCGGGGCAGTTGTCAGACATTGACTTAAGCTCCTCGATACTGCCTATAGCGTGCTTGTGACCGCACTCGCACTCCCATATATTAAGAGGAGTACCCCAGTATCTGTTTCTTGAAAGACCCCAGTCCTGAACATTTTCAAGCCAGTCGCCGAAACGGTTCTTGCCGACGCTTTCGGGTATCCAGTTTATCGTTTCGTTGTTTCTGATAAGGTCGTCCTTGACAGCGGTCATCTTGATGAACCACGATTCTCTTGCATAGTACAGCAGAGGAGTGTCGCATCTCCAGCAGTGCGGATAGCTATGCTCAAACTTGGGTGCGTCAAACAGCAAGCCCTTTTCGTCAAGGTCCTTAAGCACCATAGGATCGGCTTTCTTTACGAATACGCCTGCGTAAGGTGTTTCGGCGGTCATATTGCCTTTGCCGTCAACAAGCTGTACGAAAGGCAGATCATACTTTCTGCCGACCTTAGCGTCATCTTCACCGAATGCAGGAGCAATATGAACGACACCTGTACCGTCTGTCAGCGTTACATAGTTGTCGCATACTACATAATAGCCCTTCTTGTGCTGCTTTTCACATATCTCAACGGCACAGTCGAATAAAGGCTCGTACTCCTTGCCTTCAAGCTCTTTACCTGTGTATTTTTCGATTATCTCGTAGGGGGCTGTGGGCTTGTCGCCGCCGAGCACCTTATCGCACAGAGCCTCTGCAAGATAATATGTGTAGCCGTCTGCTGTCTTTACCTTTACATAGGTTTCATCGGGGTTTACGCAGAGTGCAACGTTTGAGGGAAGTGTCCAGGGAGTTGTTGTCCACGCAAGGATATAAGCGTCCTCGTCCTTTACCTTGAAACGTACAACCGCAGAACGTTCCTTTACATCCTTATAGCCCTGAGCTACCTCGTGGCTTGAAAGCGGAGTTCCGCAACGGGGGCAGTAGGGAACTATCTTGAAGCCCTTGTATAAAAGACCCTTTTCCCATATCTGCTTTAATGCCCACCACTCTGACTCGATAAAGTTATTGTGATAGGTTACATACGGATCGTCCATATCAGCCCAGAAGCCGACAGTGCGTGAGAAATTCTCCCACATACCCTTGTACTTCCATACGCTTTCCTTACACTTTGTTATGAACGGGTCAAGTCCGTACTTTTCAATCTGATCCTTACCGTCAAGACCGAGCATCTTCTCAACTTCAAGCTCAACGGGAAGTCCGTGAGTGTCCCAGCCTGCCTTACGGGGAACGTCATAGCCCTTCATTGTGCGGTATCTCGGAATCATATCCTTGATAACACGGGTAAGAACGTGACCGATGTGGGGCTTACCGTTAGCCGTAGGCGGACCGTCATAGAATGTATAGGTCTTGTCGCCCTTTCTCTGCTCCATACTCTTGCGGAATATGTCGTTGTCGTGCCAGAACTTCTCTGTCTGCTTTTCTCTCTCGACAAAATTTACCGAGGCAGGTACTTTTTCATAAAGTGACATTTTTTCTCCTCCTGTTTTTGCAATTCACCCTGTCATATAAATCTCTTCGGCAAAAGCCGGAAGTTATATGGGGGGGGGATCTGCCCATTGCATATTATTTTATTCTTTGCGTTTGCGGAAAATAAAAAGTCCCTATCCTCCGAAAAGGATAAGGACTATAATTTCATAACAGTCTTTATAACCACCGTTTCGTCATTCCGTCAAATGCGTTCCTTTTAACGTTGGAAAAACGTCCCGTTCTACTCTCGCCTTAAACGGCAATTTCGGCGGGCAGCTTGGAGGTGATATTCATACGGTAACTCTGCACCGACCTCTCACCGTCGTCGGCTCGCTTTGGCTTTATATCCGCACTACTGTCCTCGTCACAGCCTTTAAATATCATACACATTGATTATACAATCAAATTTTCCCTTTGTCAAGCGTTTTGTCAATTTTATTTTAAACGGATTGTTGTTTATGAGTATAGCACAACAAAGCGGCGGGTCCGGGCTTATCATAACAATCCGAGCCTAAGGTTACAAAACGGTAACAAATAGTTACAAATTAGTTACAGTTTCAGGTTTTCTATTGTGAAGAAATTTTGTTTGTGATAGAATATTTATAGTAAGCAGGAAATTTACGGGAGGAGGAAAATATGATCTATACCGTGAAAATCGAACAGACATATGCTTATCCAAAGCGTATGAAATACGTTTCTAAAACAGATTCATTTATTGAAAAGGACTGCGACAGTCTTTCGTATGTGCGTAATGTACTTCAGCCTTACGGAAAGGTCATCGCACGATATGTAAATCAAAGAGTGTGCTGAGACTATAAATTAAGACAGATATAACGGAGAAAAAATATGAGTAAAATATGTCCCAACTGCAAACGAGAAATAGATGAAAACGTAAAATTCTGCCCGTTCTGTGCGGCTTTTACGGGTGAAACACCGCAGGAAAAGAAGAAAAGCCCTGTCGGTGCGATAATAGGCGGTGCGGCAGGTGTGCTGGCGCTCGGAGCGGCAAGCCTTGCGGTGTTTGTATTTGATATATTCGGAATGTACGGCGATAAGGCGGAAACGCTTTACGGCACTGGCGACAAGCTGTTCATACAATCGGTGACACCCGTGTGCATTGACGGGAAGTGGGGCTATGCCGACAAAAGCGGAAGCACCACGCTGAAACCGCAGTACAGTGCGGCTTATGCCTTTAACGAGGATACAAATGACGTTGCGCCCGTTGCGGTTGACGGAAAGTTCGGATACATAAAAAAGGACGGCGAGTTTGTAGCACAGCCGCAGTACAGCTTTGCAGGGAGCTTTTCGGATAAGGGACTTGCAAAGGTCACAGACGAAAACGGCAATGTCGGATTTGTCGACAGCAGGGGAAGAAAAGCGTTTGACGGCAGAATGTTCAGCTATGCCTCGGATATGAACGACAGCGGTTATGCGTTTGCGTATACTTTGACGATGCCGGAACTTGAGGGCAGGGGCTATTATGATATAATATACAGCCTTCTCAGTTCCGACGGAAAAGTGACCGAGCTTGCAAACGGCACGGGAATATCAGCGATATACGATGATAAATATATCGGCTTCAGACAAGCTGAAAGCAGTAACGAAACAACGCTTGACTTTACAAGGGAGTATGCCGTGTTCTCGGCGGACGGTACACAACTTACCGACTACTACGACCGCATTGTAAAAAGCGGAAAACTGCTCATCGTCTGTGACGGCATTGATGACGAAAGCAAACTGTATAAGGCAAAGCTGCTTAAAGCCGATACGCTTGAACAGGTCGGAGGAGAGTATCTGTGCGGTGCCGATATAAAGTCTTACGACAGCGGTGCGGTACTGCTTAAAAGAGATGATAAGGGCTTTATCAGAGATGTTCTGCTTTGCGATAACGCAAACGAAATATATTTTTGTTCAACAGGTTCACACATTGTAAGCGGATTTGATATGAGCGGCTATGCCTGCGTTTATGAAAAGGGAAAATACTGCGGATATACCGCAAGCGGAAAGCAGTTTGAGAGCAACTTCCAATTCGGCTCGTTCAACTGCGGACTTGCGCCTTACTACGATAGTGCAAAAATAGGATATATCAACACAAACGGCGAAAAGGTGACGGACGCAAAGTTTGACGGAGCAAGCGGATATTATGCGGACGGCTACGCTTATGTAAAAAGCGGCACGGAGTATTCTGTTATAGATATGAACGGAAATACCGTAATAGGAAAGCTTAGCTATGCGTCCGACAAGCTGATGTTTGCGGACACCGTGCATAGCTGGTATGACCCTGAGGATTTTGAAAAGTTTGACGGGGAGAATATGTTTCAGGGAGATTTCTATTTCTCCGAGATTGCAGGCAATACTTCGGACGAAGATATGTGGGATTATACTTACAGCGATATGATACCTGTAGCAAAAAACGCAAAATCATACAACGAGGTATACAGAAAGTACAATCCGCAGTATTGCGATTACCGTATAGATGACGGATATTTTATCGTCTGCAACAGCCGCACATTAAGCGGCAGAATAGTAGCTCCCGGAGAAACGCTTATAGATACCGATACGGAAAACGAACTTTTCAACGCATCGGTAATTGATACGGACAGTGCAAGGATTATAAGATACTGCGAGGAGGAGCATACTGCGGTAAAAGATCTGTTCGGCAATAAAACGGTGTTGCAAGGCTCGTCTGAGAGATATTCAATGAACGAATACACAGCCTGCGATCTTATACAAAGCAATAAGCCCAGTCAGACGGTGATATACGATAACAGGCTTTGCCCTGTGCTGACGGTTTCATCCTCCGTCAGCTTCAATATGAATGAATACGGCGATAAGCTGTATATTGCATCGTTCAGTTCCGACCGTGAAAAAGATACGGGCAAACAGGATAAAATCAGGAAAAAGTATGCTATGGCAGACAGGAACAGCGGTCATGTATATGCGGTGTACGAGAGGGCGTTTACGGTTCTGGGAAACGATTTCTACAAAACCAAGGACAGTAATTCCCTTGCCGAATATTACACGGCATACGGAAAGAGCATAGGAAAATTCGTGTACGCAAAGGCATACGGCGACAGGCTGATGTGCTTTGACTATGACAAGTATTATATCTACGACAAGTACGGTCAGCTGTTGGCACAGTATGAAAACAAGCCGAGAATAAGCGAAAACAGCGGAAGCGTGGTAGTAAGAAACGATGACGGCAGCTTCACCTGCTATGACAGGGATATGAACGTACTGCTGACTACAAGGTATGATATTCAGCCGATGGAAAACGGCTATATGGCTTATCTGGCGGCTGAGAACGGTAGAACAGGCTTTATCGGAAAGGACGGCAAGGTCGCACTCGAGGCAAGGTATGAATTTGTCAGCGCAATGTCGCCTGACGGATATTTTGTATCTAAGACATACATAAATAACAAAAACGGCTATGATTATAGCGGCTATGCACCCGAGCTTATCGGTGTAACGGTAAATGATCTCAACGGCAAGGCGGAGATGGAAGGAATAAGCGGAATGTGCAATGCCGGCAACAGTGCGGCAAACGGTTATTCGCCGCTTGATTTCTACGCAGGTGCCGTATATTATGAAAGCACGCCCGAAATAACGCAAAATATAGAGAATTATATTTTTGTTGCAGATGACGGCGAAAGACTTTATTATACAGACAGGTACGGAAACCGTCATTATGAGGAATACTATGTGAGCGACAGCGTAGATCAGAGTTATATGAGCCCTTGCATAACAGAAGGCAAGGCGGTGACGCTCAGCGTGCTTGTGTATGACGAAACGGGCAAAAACTCTGCAACAGTGAATTACTATCTGAACCTTGACGGCACTCCGTTTGTGAAAGGCGACAGGACGCTTGACAGATTGCAAAGCACCGGATATATAATCGGAGATGGCAATGAGGATGGCAGATATAATATATACGGCGCTCACGGAAAAATACTGCTCAGCAATATTGAAACAGAGAAAAGCGCCGACGGCATCGGAATTAGCAGAAACGGCGATAAGCTGGCGGTTTCGGATATGAACGGAGTAAGAATATTTGACCTTATAACGCAGAAGCAGGTGTTCGAAAAGGATGACGACAGATTGAGCTTTATTGCGGAAAATCTTATTTCTTACCCGGACGGCAATGCTGATAAAACTGTCTGCGTGAATCTTGATAACGGCAAGACGTATACCTATGAGGGAAGAGTGAGCTTTATAAATCTCGACTCGTATAGAAACAAGAAGGCCGTGTTCCCTCTGCGGCTTGTGAAGTACGGCAATAAAAACAACGGCGGTGCCACCGGCTATGATATCGGCTATGACTGCTTAAGCGTGTACAGCCTTGACGAAGATATGGAGGAGAGCTATGTAAACACTTATACGGCGGGAGAAGGGAAAAGCGTCTTTATGCTTGGCTTCGGCGACGGAACGGGGATGTACGGAATCACAGACACATATAATAAGAACAGCAAAAGGGCGTGGACTTTTATCAATGTAATGCTCGACAAGCAGATAACGGTAGACGGTGTAATCAGCGTAAATCAGAACAAGTACCCAGACAAGCCCTGCTTTATTATTGGCACAGAGAATGACGACGGCTCTGTGACAACGTATGAGCTTGACGCAGAAACTATGGAGCTGTCCGTGCAATAATACTGCTGTAAGTGATAATTTCCTTTATTTCTGCGGTTTTGCTTGCATTATTCCTTGCAATATGATATACTTAAATCTATATGGTTAAAACACGGAGTGAGAAACAGAAAAAGTACGGAAATCATAAGATTTAAAGTGTAAAAGAGAAAGGAAACAAAAATGATTACAGTATCGGACGTTAGTCTTTCATTTGGCGGACAGATGTTGTTCAAGGACGTAAACCTGCTGTTCACAGCCGGCAACTGCTATGGTGTTATCGGTGCAAACGGCGCAGGAAAGTCCACATTCTTAAAGATACTCTGCGGTGCGCTCGAGCCTACAACAGGTACGGTCACGGTTCAGGAGGGTCTGCGTATGTCGGTGCTTAAGCAGGACCACTACGCATATGACGAATATACGGTTCAGGATACCGTTATAATGGGAAATCCCCGTCTTTATGAGGTAATGAAGCAGAAAGACGCTCTTTATGCGAAGGAGGACTTCACAGAGGAGGACGGAAACCTCGCAAGCGAGCTTGAGGGCGAATTTGCCGAGCTTGGCGGCTGGGAGGCTGAAAGTGACGCATCAAAGCTCGTACAGGGTCTTGGCCTTGACGAGAGCATTATGTACGCTCAGATGAGCAGTCTTGCAGGTAACGAAAAGGTCAAGGTACTGCTCGCACAGGCACTTTTCGGAAACCCTGATATAATCCTTATGGACGAGCCTACGAACCACCTTGATATTGACGCTGTGGCTTGGCTTGAGGACTTCCTTGCGGAGTATTTCGGTACGGTTATCGTTGTATCGCACGACCGTCACTTCTTAAACAACGTTTGTACCCACACGGTAGATATAGACTATACAAAGATCAAGATGTATGTCGGTAACTACGAGTTCTGGTATGAATCTTCACAGCTTATACAGAAGATGTTAAAGCAGCAGAACAAGAAGAACGAAGAAAAGATAAAGGAATTACAGAGCTTTATCCAGCGTTTCTCGGCGAATAAGTCCAAGTCGAAGCAGGCTACATCGAGAAAGAAGCTCATTGACAAGCTGACTGTAGAGGAGTTGCCTGCGTCAAGCAGACGTTATCCGTTCATCAGCTTTGATATGGAACGTGAGATAGGCAAGGATATTTTACAGGTCGAAGGGCTTACAAAGACGGTTGACGGTGTTAAGGTGCTTGACCACGTCAGCTTTACTGTCGGCAGAAACGACAAGATCGCCTTTGTTGGCGATAACGAGATCGCCGTTACCACACTGTTCAAGATACTGATGGGCGAAGAAGAACCGGACGAGGGCTTTATCAAGTGGGGAAGCACCGCAAGCGTAAGCTACTTCCCTCAGGATAACAGCGCATTCTTCAACGGTTGCAAGCTGTCCATCCTTGACTGGATAAGACAGTATTCAAAGGACGAAACCGAAACATATCTGCGTGGCTTCTTAGGACGAATGCTGTTCTCGGGCGATGATATATTCAAGAATGTCGACGTTTTATCGGGCGGAGAGAAGGTACGCTGTATGTTCTCACGCATGATGCTGTTCCAGTCAAACGTTCTTATCCTCGACAGACCTACCAACCACCTCGACCTTGAAAGCATCACTGCCGTAAACAACGGCCTTTCGGACTTCAAGGGCAACGTGCTGTTCGCTTCTCACGACTATGAGATAGTACAGACGGTCGCAAACCGTATAATAGAAATCGCCGACAAGGGCTGCTACGACAGACAGGGAACATATGAGGAATATGTTGACTGGAGAAAGGCAAACCACGGCGGAAGTTTCACACTCTGATAAAACAGGATATATAACAAGGCGGACTGTCCTTTTTCGGGCAGTCCGCCATTATATTTAATCCTTGCTGTACCACCAGATGCCGTAATAATCGCCGCTGTGTATCATAAGCGATGTATTATTCTCATCGTTTCTGTGCCAAAACAATGCGGCAATGGTACTGCCGTTATCTTTTTTGCTGAGTGTATAGCCGTCCGCTGATACGGTCACATCATTTACATCAAAGGTCTGCTCACCGAGTTTAATAGTTCCGCTTGCACAGCACAATCCCGCATTATTTACGGTAACGGTTATGTCAATAACGGAATCAAGCTTTGTTCCTTCGGGCATATCTCCCTGAACCTCAGCATCGGCAATGTGTGTCTTTACAAACGGATTTTCAATATGTATCGTTTCATTGCGGGGCAGGAACAGTATAAGTCCTGCCGCAACCGCTCCCAATAAGACTAAAACACATATTATAATTACAATTGTCTTTTTCATCAAAGCCTCCTAAACAATCACTCCGCTGAATTGTCCTGAAGATACTGCGGAATAAATTCCTTTGTGTACCATACCCCCATATAATCTCCCTCACGGATTATTACGGTTATTATGTTTGTATCATTCGCATGATAAATTACATCAACGGAGTTTGCAGAATCATTTTCTTCTAAATAATATCCGAATTCAACCTTTGTGGCACTCGTGATATTTATTGTCCTGTTGCCGATTTTTAAATTGCCGTCTGCCTTGTACAAATTATCTTTATCCGCAGTCAGACTGACATCCATCGAAATATTCTCCGATGTTCCGTAAGGGGTGTTGCCTTCTTCCTTTACAAGCCCGTTTTCACGCTTGATAAATTCACGGTCAAAATGTATGCTCTCGTTTTTGGGCATAAATATTATCAGTCCTGCAACACCGAGAGCGATAACTACAGCCGCACAAATGATTATAACAACAGCTTTTTTCGTATAAAATCCTCATGTTTGTATGATTTAATTAACATTTTAAATCTTTTTGAATTATATCATCGCTGTATTATTTTGTCAACGAGTGAAATCGTTGACATTTGTAAGTTCTACAAAAGTGCGCTGTAAAGTAAGTTAAAGCAGGTTAGGTTGTAACAATTGTCTAATGCAACTTTATCATTACACGATTTGTTAACTAAATTCAGCATAAACATAGGTGAAAGTTTCACAAGCGGTATTGGATATCTGCTTGTTAAAACAACTGCCCCTACACTTGCAGGGGCGAAAATCATATTTCCTTGAAATCAAATTTAACATTTACGCTGTCCATCGTCTTACTTCGTCTGAACCTCGTCATAATACGCTCCTCTATGCCGTCAAACGAGCTTTTGTCCGCATCAAGCAACAAAAGAAGATACTGGCTTCTGCTGTAGCGTGTATATACATCTCTCATTCTCAGCGAATTGTTTATGCTGAACGAAATTTTATCCATTGCTTTTTCAAGCAGTTTTATATCCTTAAGCTCATTTTTACTGCTGTCAACCGCAGAAACAAGGCAGATAGACAGCTTGCTCTCGATTCTTTGACTTTCACGCTTGTACAGGCGGAATATGTATTTGAATATTTCGTACTGGCAGTAAAAAACGCCTTTTTGCTCCTTGCTGTCATCGCCCGTGAGATCGCCTATTACCGCATCGAGATTATTCTGTACATCATTTCTTGGCTTTACCGTAAGCTCGTAAAGCTCGGTGAGGTGAGCGCCCGGTGCGGCACCGTACTGCTCCATAAGATATGCACGGATATAATCATACTGCTTTGCGGCACGTTCGTAATCTCCCATTGCGACAAAGGCACGGATAAGGTTTGCGTGCATTTTTTCATCGGACTGGTCAAGCATCGTGGCACGCTCACAAAGCGTTATTATTTCGGAAAATTTGCCCATAGGGTAGAGTAGCTGAGCGCATTTGTCCACAGCGGAATTATAAAGTGCATGGAAATATACGTTTATAGGCTGTACCCACGTTTCTCCGACAGCTCCTGCAAGATAGCCGCTGTTGTAAAGGGCGATAGCCTTTTTATACATACTTATGCGTCTTGTTCTGGAAAGCGACTCGTCCTCCGCTTTGCTTATGTACTCTTTGAAAAGAGAGGAATCTATAACACAGTCGTCGGTTTCGGTAAATGCGTATGAGCTGTGGCTTCCGGCTATTAGCCTGCCGCCGCAGGGTATCATCTCGTCAAGCATCGCTCTTGTCCTGTGTACCAGCGTTTTAAGTGCATTGGCAGGATTTTTGCTGTCCGACCATAAAAGGTCGATAAGCTCGTTCTGTGTTATCTCTCTGCCACGCTGTGAAATCAGATATTCAAGAAGTGAGATCATCTTTGAGCCTCTGTACTCGTTTTCGCACAGACGCTTGCCACGGTATGATATTGAAAACTGACCGAACATAGTAATATGTATCTTATTCGGCATTTTTTCACCTCCTTGTTTTTTCTTTCGTTTTAACGTGTGCTTTAATGAAATTTCACGCTAAAGTGTGAAAATAATTTAAGCAAAATTCAAATTTTCTGTTAGATGTTATGCAACAAGCGTTGCACTGTTGGCGATTTGTGTAAATATGATGCTATATTCTGTAAATCAGGCTTACAAAAATAACTAATATCGTGTAAAAACGCACAATTTGATTAACAAAATGTTGAATCAATTATCGTATGAGTAGAAATATGACGGCGATTCCGTCTGCTGTTCGCAATGTAACCGAAATGTAACCACGATGTGGCATAATATGCTCGTAAGGTTGAGATGTAGATTTGAGATGATTTCTACCTCACGTTTTTACTTTTCTTTCCGTCATGAGAAACAGCATACCGCAGCAGAGGTTGTAGTGATGCTGTTTTTCTTTTTTGCGTGAAATGCGGTTTACAGGCAGGCTCTTTTGAGCCTGCCTTTTTATTTTTTAAGAAATTCTAAACTAAACTTAATATTTTCGTAAATTATATCAGGTTGCTTGGTATAAATGAGTTAAGTTCATCAATAGGATATGGCGTTTCGCACATACAAACAATGCCGCCGTAACTTCTTTCAAGCGAAGCTTTATCTATAAGCTCATATTTTTTGACTTCCTTGCGGTCGGGATTTGCCGACTTCTTCACTTCAAGAGGGTGAATTTTTCCGTCACATTCGGCGATTATATCTATTTCTTTGGCATTGGAATCACGGTAATAGTACAGATTAGACCTCTTTTTACCGTAAGCATAGCTTCTTATCAGTTCATTGACAACGTAATTTTCATAGTAATGTCCGCTTGCCGCACCGTTCATCAATGTGTCTTTTGTCAGCCACATCGACAAGAAAGCACATAAGCCTGTGTCGCAGAAATACAGCTTAGGTGTTTTGGTAAGCCGTTTCAGTTCATTATTTGAATACGGATGAAGAAGATATATTATGCCAAGTCCCTGTAACAGCCGTACCCACTCCTTAGCGGTCGGCTCTGAAATATCTGCCGACTGTGCAAGATTGGAATAATTGACCTGTTCTGCTGTGAGAGCCGCACAGGTTCTGAGCATTTTCAGAAATCTTGCCGAATCGGTTACTCCGCCTGCCTCGGCAACATCACGCATGAGATAGGTATCAACATACGAGTTGAAATACTCCTGCCGCATTTCTTCGTCAGCCTGTTGAACACGAGGCATACCGCCACGCCATATATGTTCAAATACGTCAGAAATATTGTTCGGATTTATTTTGTTCTGCCTTTTGCAAAGTTCTTCAAATGAAAAATCAAGCGGTTCATCAAAAGTTATACCGCTTTTTTCTCTTTGCGAAAGGCTGTATAAACTCAGTATTCCAATGCGACCTGCAAGCGTTTCACGGACATGTTTCATCATATCGTACTGCTGTGAGCCTGTAAGCCAGAACTGACCGTATTCTTCACTGCTGTCACATATCACCTTTATACGCTCGAAAAGCTGTGGGGCATACTGTACCTCATCAATTATCACAGGTGGCTTGTATTTCTGAAAGAACAACGCCGGATCGCTTTGCGCAAGTTCCCTTGCCATTATATCGTCAAGGCTTACATACGTTCTGTCAGTGCCATCCGCAAGCTTTTTCAGCATAGTGGTTTTTCCGACCTGTCTTGCTCCGGTCACAAGAACCACCTTGAAAAAATTACTCATTTCACGGAATTTACGTTCCGCTTCACGCTTGATATATTCCATTTGTGCGACACCTCTCACGATTGATTTACGAAAATCTAAGATTTACTTTATTTTATCATAATTTTGTTCCGCAGTCAAGGAAATGTGCCTTATTTTTATGAAATTCTAAACTAAACTTTATATTTTCGTGAATTTTACTTATCTTCTCCGATTTTTCTGAGCATTATATCGGGGTGAGATGCGTGCTTGATAAGCTCGCTCTTGCTAATCTGACCGTTTCTGTACATATGCATAAGGTAGGAGTCCATAGTAAACATACCCGATTCACCCGATGCTGTGATAACGGTGTCTATCTGGTGGGTCTTTGACTCTCTTATCATATTTCTTATAGCGTTGTTGCACTTCATAATTTCAAACGCAGGACGCAGTATTCCGTCTTCGCAGGGGATAAGCTGTTGAGATATTACCGAGCATAAAAGCTGAGAGAGCTGGATACGAACCTGCTGCTGCTGGCTCGGCGGGAAAATATCAATAATTCTGTCTATCGTATTCTGTGCTCCGACCGAGTGCAGAGTGGAGATGACAAGGTGACCTGTTTCGGCGGCTGTAAGCGCTGTGCTTATCGTTTCATAGTCACGCATTTCACCGAGCAGTATAACATCGGGGGATTGACGCAGGCAGGCTCTTAACGCTACAATATAGCTCTTGCTGTCGCTGTTTATTTCACGCTGGCTTATTATGCTCTTTTTATTCTTGTGAAGATACTCTATAGGGTCTTCCAGTGTGATTATATGGCTGTTTCTCTGCTTGTTGATTTCGTCAATAATGCAGGCAAGCGTGGTAGATTTACCGCCGCCTGCGGGGCCTGTGACAAGCACAAGACCTTTTGTTCTTGCTACTGTATCGGTTATGACCTCCTGCGGAATGTTAAGCTCCTTGTAATCGGGTATATCAAATTCAACTACACGGATGACCGCCGCCATACTTCCTCTTTGCTTGTACGCACTTATACGAAAACGGCTGAGTCCCTTTACGGATACCGAGAAGTCATCGTCGCCCGTTTCCTCGTATCTTGATATATCCCTTCCTGCAAGACGGTATATTTCTTTTATCAGCCTTTCCGCCTCGGCAGGCAGTATCATATTGTCGTTTTGCTTGGTGATAATGCCGTTTTCCTTATATGTCACGGCAAGACCCGATATAATAAAAATATCCGAGGCTTTCTTTTCAACTGCACTCTTAAGTATTTCCATCAGTTCCATAATGTTATCCTTTCACTGTCGGCTGTATTTATACCGGTAAACTCTCGCCGTTCCACACAGGAAGCGAGTTTTCTTCTTCGTAATAGTTATTGCTTATAATTTTCCAGCTTGTTATGACGAGATTTTCGTTTTCGTATTCCGCCTTGCAGACAAGCCTGCTCCCGATGTTTACGGTTTCGCTCCACGAGAATGTCAGAACACGGTTTTCACGGGTCCCGCCTGTCACTTCAATGCCAAGCTCCCTTGCCGCCGCAGAAATATCCGTTACACTGTCGTTAGCAAGAAGGAGATAAAGGCCGTCGAGCTTTTCGGTCGCCTTAGTGTCGGCAGAGTAATATTCCTCATGCGTTACAGCGAGTCTTTTTGCTCTGTCAAGGTCCTGCCTTACCGTAATAAGACACATAACCGACAGCGTGACAGACGCCAGCACCACGAATATGACAAGAAGCGAGGACAGCCCGATACTGTTCAGGCTTTTTCTGCAGTTTTCACTGCGTGTGCTTTTTTTCAAGAGGCAACCCTCCTTGCACTTGTTATGGTGATATATGTGTTTTCATCGTCCGAGGCGGTGATGTCAAGGTACTGTATGTTTCCTGTCGTCCTTTCGGAAAGCTGTATCCTGATGTCGCCGTCGGCATATCGCTGTGACAGCTCGGATATGCTTTCACCGCTTTTATAACACTCGGCAATGTCGGCTGTTTTTATCTGTGCGTCCGACAGACGCTCGGCATATTTCATTTCGCTTGCCGCAATTCCGATAACTCTCACGCAAGCCGCCGCACATACGGCGAATATTGCAATCACCGTCAGCAGTTCGATAAGGAATGCTCCGTTTCTTGAACGTCTTTTTATGCTCATCCGGCACCTTCCTTTCCGCTTCTCAGACAGTAGTGCGACGAGGTCTGCACACCGTTACAGGTTATCGTGAAGTCTATCGTATTTTTGTCGGCGGTCGCTGTGAAATTATCCGCCGGGAACAATGTGTTTCCGTTTTCGGCAACAAAAGGAGCGGAGCTTTCGACAAACAACTCCCTCAGCTCCCCGTCATAGCAGTAAATATACGTTATGTAGCTTTCGCCGTCTATCGTATCCGAAAAGCCGAGATAATCCGTATCTCCCTGCTTTCCGACGGATACTGCGCCGCTGTCATAGCTGCGGAGCTTCTGAAGCACAAGAGTCTGTGCGGTAGCGGTATCAAAGCGCTTTTCGATCTCGCTTCCGAAATGCTTATATGCTTTGGCGAAAGCAAGCACCGCCGCCAGCAGACAGCACACGAACAGTACAAATACCGTCAGCACAAAAATCATATCTACGCCGCTTTTATTCGTTTTTAACGTATTTGAACGACTTCGGAGCATCTTTTCCTCCTGACTTGAATGTTGGGTTTCATTTAGCAATTACTTTTATATCCGGCATTATATTTGATGAAACCGGGCTGTAATGCACTATACAGCTGTTTTTATCTATATGCAGGTCATAATTTTCAATAAGGTATCCGATATTATCGGGGTAAAATCCTTCAACGGCATAGCATTCCGCCGCCGCCTTGCGTACACCGTTTTCGATTATTCTGAGATTTTCGCTCCTGCGGTTTTCCTCGCTGCCGGCTATCGACAGCGCGACAATCGCAACAGCCGCCGCAGAAAGAGCGACCGCAATGACCGCATCTCTTATTATGTAAAATGCACTTGAATGATTTCTTGTTTTCATATTATCACCGATATTATCCTATGACCGTCATTACGCTCATCAGCGGTATCATTACGGAAAGAAGTATGAAACCTACGGCTACAGCCATGATTATTACCATAGTAGGCTCAAAGCGGGCAACGGAGGTCTGTATAACAGCCGAAACCTTCTTTTCCGCATTTTCCGCTATCGTTGCCATAGTCTTGTCGAGCGTGCCTGTGCTGAATGCGATGTTTATCATTCTCATATTGACCGCAGAGAACATACCCGTGTTGTCGAGTGCGTCAACGAAAGGCTTTCCGTCCGCCATTTCCTTACGGCAGAGGTTCAGCTTTTCACGCATATATTCATTTTCAAGCAGATTTTCGCACATATCGAGCGATTCGTCTATATCCATTCCGCTGGAAAGCGTCATTGAAAGAGCGGCTGAAAATCTTGCAGCATACAGAGTTTTTGCCGTTTTCGTGTGAGAAACCGCACGAAGAACCGCTTTTCTGAAAGGCCTTACAAAGTTGTAAAGCACAACGCCGAGTATTATCACAAAGGCGAGTATTCCGATTATCAATATAGCAACATCGCTTATGACGCCTCCGACGCTCATTATCCATTGTGCGCTGTCTGGCAGGGTAAGTCCGAGCTGTGCGAATACGTCCGAGAATATCGGAAGCACATAAACCGACAACAGAATAATCACCGCAAAAACAATGATAAGCAGTACCGAAGGGTATGCAATCGCACTTTTGATCGAGGTGCTTATTTCGTCTATGCCTGCGTAATATTCGGCAAGAGAAGCCAGCACGGTATCAATCCTGCCTGTGCTTTCTCCGACCTCAAGCATCTTTATGAAATAGTTAGGGAACACTTCGGTTTTGTCAAATGCTCTTGTTATACTGCTACCGGTTTCTATAGAGCGGAGTATCTTTTCAAGAAGTGCAGCCTTGTTTTTATCCTCGCCGTCCTGTAATATGACGAGTATCCCGTCTGTTATTGTAAGACCTGAGCTTACGACCGACGCAAGCTCGGAGCAGAGTATCGAAATATCCTCGTTTGAAAGGTAGTGCTTTTTGCTCATTTTATCCCTCCGTATCATTTTTCGCTTATCAATAATAATATATCACAGAATAGTTGCTTCCGTCCGATATGAAATCAACTATGCTTTTATAATCATTTTCGTCCTTTGCGCTTGCCGCAAAGGTGGGGTCCATTCTGTTCCATTTGTTGCCGTCAAAATAGATATAGCCGTCTATCCAACCGCTTCCGTCTACATACACGCTTATCCATGCGTGATAGATGTCGCCTGCGTAGCCGACAACAACCTTTGTCGGAATTTTCTGCGAGCGGAGCATTGCCGCCATAAGCGAGGCATAGTCAAAGCAGATTCCGCTCTTGTTTGCAAGCACCGTGTCAGGTACGGGAATATAGCCGTTTGCGCCGTTTTCAGCAGTGGAAACATAGCTGATGTTGTTTATTACATAATCGTAAATCGCCGCTGTTTTTGCTATAGTATCCTTATTTCCTCCGCACAGCGTTGATGAAAGCGCAACGCAGGATGAACCGGAGTTATACATACAGAACTGGTTCGGAGTGAGGAACGGCAGGAAGCTGTCGGAAACCGAAACGTTCAGTGCCTGCTTGAACATTACCGTTCCTTTTCCTGCACTTGTTACTTTAAGAACGCTCACGGTATAGCTTCCGCTTCCCTCTGTTATCGGTATGACCTCGTAGTTTCCCGAATTGTTAAGCTGGAACGTGTAGCGGACGTTTATATCATCGGCGTTTACCAGTATCCTGTAACTGCCGCTCATCGCCTTTTTCAGCTTTATCATCAGATAGCCCTGCGATGAATTTGATGCGTCAATAAGTGCATCGCCGTTGCTGTAAACCTTGACCCCGTCTGCTGTCGGAGTGATTATATACGACGGCGACGGCTCTGTCTGCGGCGGGTCGGTCTGAGGCGGATTGGTCTGTGGTGGGTCGGTCTTAGGCGGATCTGTTACAGGAGCGACCGTCGCAGGCGGCTCGGTTTGTTTTGTTGTGGTGACAGCCGTGGTCGTGGTTGTTTCTTTTGTTGTTACAGTAGTTATTGACGATGCCGAAGATGTGGTCTGCGGTGAAGTCTGTGATGCTGTGGTGCTTTTTACCGTTGCCGATGTTGTGACGGAGGTTGTGGTCGTCTGAACAGAAGATGTCTGCCCTTCTCCGTTACAGCCGCCGAGAACGGCACACAGTGCGATTATACCCACTGCAAGCGTTGCCGCCGGTATATGCTTTTTCATGCGCCGCCCCCTTTGCAAATGCTGTAGATTACATTTATTTAAAGTATAGCACAAATGAGAGAAAATGTCTATTAAATATAAAAAGAAAAGCGTAAATTCCAAAGCAAAATTATAGCGGCAAAACAAAAAAGAACACCTTGCGGTGTCCTTTCCGATCTGTCATGCTTTACTCATCATACCGTCTTTTATTGACAGCACGCATACAGCCGTGCAACATATTATATTTACTGCAAGTGTAAGAATACAAATGTAAATCCCGACTCCGAAACTTGCCATACTGATCTTTATACCCGATATTATAATAAGCTCGGTTATAAGCGCCGTTACCGATGCCGCTATTGACAGGATCCTGCATACTGTCATGAATTTTCTGCTCTGCCATCTGACAAACGCAAAATACAGCTCAAAGCCTAGACAAAGTGCAATGGCAACCCAACTGCCGCCTGCGATAAAAGCCAGCCCTTCCTGAACTTTAACTCCGTTCATATTGCACCACGGAAGTAAAAATCCGACCGCATGGAGAAGTAATGCAACTGCTCCGATTGTTATAAAGATGTTGGTTTTGCGTGTGTTATTCATTTACTCCTCCTTAATACATAATATGCTGATTTACCGCCGTCATAATCTTCCCAATGATTTTTTTCTGCACTAACCCATTCGCAGTAATCGGTTGTATGCTGTGCAACCTTAAAATCTTTATAATATTTGCCGTTATATGTTTTATATGTACCGGTATGAGTTACAAAACCAACATGATTTACATCACCATCGCCAGTTTCATCAAGACCTATGAAATCGCCTGGTAACAACTTTCCAGAAAATGTTCTTAAATTGTTTGTTTTCATATACTTGCCCTGATAATTTGCAAAAACCCACGCTGTTGCCCATGATTGTGAATGTGAATCTATAGGACCTAAATGTGTTTCAGTTCTTTTATGCCACCAACCTTTAGAGGCATCGTTATAAACGATCTGTTTTACGCCGCCTGCTTCCAGTATCTGTGACATAAAATTAGCACAATCTCCTCTTGAAAATGAATAATAATAATTTGTGTTCCGGCTTGTAGCCCAGTCTTGAGCATATTGACTGCCTTTGTAAGCATTGAAACTTTCGGATCGCGTTGTAGTTGCATAAGATGCAAACACATCTAACTCTTTGTTATTATCATTGCTTAAGATTGAAACTGCTAATTGAGAATCGTTTTTACACAATTCTATAATATCTTTATTGTTGTCGTTATTTTCATATATATCAATAAATTCACACAAAGCATGATATGATTTTTTATCAGACACAGGCATCTCATCACAGTTTCCAGAGTAATATTCCAATGAACAATAATAGTAATCATAATAATTTTCGCTATTTAGTTCATCTAAATCATACTTTTTCTGTATTTTCCTTAAATATGCATAATTAGTTCTTTTAAAATTTTCCATTGCTTTTTGTGGTTCATTATAGGTTGCAAGCAAATCATATGAAGTATTGTTGATCGTTACTTTATCTTTTATTGAATAAATTCCATATGCTTCAGGTGTAAAAAATTCTGAAATACTTTCTTCATTTTTAATAGTTGTTGCTCCCATAATCATGAATAACGATATTAATGTTATTATCGATAAAACTTTTCTCATAAAATATCTCCTAATCGTTTTTTGTAAGTATATCACACATATATTAAAATGTCAACCCTATTTTATATTTTATCTAAAATGTTATTATAAAGTTGAAGTTACAAAACAAGGACGTTTTTCCCAGATGTCCCTAATACGCCTCAATACCTGTGAAGCAAAGCTGTAAAACTCTCTTATAGATATCGTCGTTTTCAGCAAGAACAGTTGCAACAAACCTACAATCCAGTCAATTATTACCAATTCTGCACTATCCTTAGCCTCTCACTATCCTGATTTAAAATCACCGCCGTAGGCGGTCACCACAATTATTCATTAAAACAAAAACCGCCACGGCATCACACCGTGGCAATCAATTTTATTCCTTTTTCAACTCGTCTATAATCTCATACAGCTTCACAAGCTCAGCCATTGTAAGCTGTTCTGCTCTTGCGGTAGCCGGTATACCGCCTTCGGTCATCTTTTCCGCAAGCACCGCTTTTGGTATCTTAAAATATGCCGAAACGGGATTTGCAAGCTGTTTTCTGCGCTGAGCAAAAGCCTGCTTTATCACCTCGAAGAAAAGCGGCTCGTTATCGACCTTGTACGGCGGTTGTTCATACCGCTCAAGACTTATGACCGCACTGTCAACATTGGGGGCAGGCATGAACGAACCCCTGTTTACCCGAAACAGCTTCTTCGGCTTTGCGTAATAGTTTATAGATGCTGTGATAGCGCCGCACTCACGGCTTCCTACTGCGGCGCATATCCTGTCCGCTGCCTCAAGCTGTACCATTACGGTTATCGCTTTTATGGGCAGCTTTTCCTCAAGCAGCTTCATTATTACGGGCGAGGTTATATAGTAGGGCAGATTCGCACAAACTATCACATCCATATCGGGAAACTTCTCGGCTATCAGCTTATTAAGATCGGTTTCCATAACATCGGCAAAAATAACCTCAACGTTGTCGTATTCTTCGAGTGTTTCGTCAAGAATGGGCTTCAGCCCCGTGTCTATTTCAATAGCTACGACCTTTTCGCAACGCTCGGCAAGCTCCCTTGTCAGAACGCCGATACCCGTGCCTATTTCTATCGCCCCGACATTTTTCCCCGCACCGCCCATTTCGGCTATTTTAGGGCAGACGGTCGGATTTATCAGAAAGTTCTGTCCGAGCGACTTTGTAAAAGAAAAGCCGTGCTTTTCAAAAAGCTGTCTTATTGTTGAAATGTCGGTAAGTTTCATTCTTTGTTTCCTTCGCTTTCTTTCGTGAACATCTCAAGCACCTTGAATGACTGCTGAAGATTTGCCACGCCGTATATGCTTATTCCGTAGTTTTCGCTCTTGTCAAGATTTTTAAGCGAGGATTTCGGCACAATGCACTTTGAAAATCCCATTCGTGCCGCCTCACGCACACGCTCTCTTATATGCGACACCGCTCTTATTTCTCCTCCAAGACCGACCTCACCGAACATCGCTACATCATCGCCTATCGGAATATCACGAAGTCCCGAATAAAGAGCAAGAGCAATCGCAAGGTCGCTTGCAGGCTCGTCTATTTTAAGTCCGCCTATAACATTTATATATACATCATATCCGCCGAAGTTGTAGCCTGTCCTCTTTTCAAGCACGGCGAGCAGAACGCACAGCCTGCTGTAGTCGAAGCCTGTCGTCATTCTGCGTGGAGCGGAGAACGAGGTCTTGCTGACAAGCGCCTGCACCTCTGCCAGTATAGGCCGTGTACCCTCGACGGTGCAAAGCACGGTTATACCGCTTACCCCTGCCGGTCTGCCGAGAAGAAGCATTGCAGACGGGTTTTCGACCTGCTCAAGTCCCTTGTCCTGCATCTCAAATACGCCTATTTCGTTGGTCGAGCCGAAACGGTTCTTTGCGGCTCTTAATATCCTGTAACTTAGCTGTTTGTCGCCTTCAAAGTACAGTACCGTGTCCACTATATGCTCAAGCACCTTAGGACCTGCTATACCGCCGTCCTTGTTTACATGACCTACAAGAAACACTGCGACCTCAAGGCTCTTTGCCATCTGCATAAATGCCGAGGTACATTCTCTTACCTGCACAAGACTGCCGGGTACGGACTGAAGCTCTGTCAACTGCATTGTCTGTATCGAGTCGATTATCACAACATCGGGCTTATTCTCACGCACACCCTCTATTATAGTATCGCAGTCGGTACAGGCGCTGATATAAAGCCCGTCGCTTGCAACTCCCAGCCTGTCTGCACGGAGCTTTATCTGACGTTCGCTTTCCTCACCGGATATGTACAGCACGGTCTTATCCTGCGCAAGACAGCCGCATATCTGTAAAAGAAGCGTCGATTTGCCGATACCCGGGTCGCCGCCGAGCAGAACAAGTGAGCCTTTGACAAGACCTCCGCCGAGTACCCTGTCAAGCTCCGACATTCCCGTTTCATATCTTGTTTCGTCACTGAACGAAAGGTTGTTTATACTTGAAAGCGGAAGCCTGCCGCCGCCCGTGCTTTTTGCAAGACCGTGGGATTTTGGCTGTACAAGCGTTTCTTCAAGCGTGTTCCACGCTCCGCAGGCATTACAGCGTCCGCTCCATTTCGGATATTCCTGACCGCACTCACTGCATATATATACTGATTTTGATTTTGCCATTTTTTCGTCCTTTCCGATGAATTACTGTCCGGAGTTTGTAATATCACCGCTGTTTTCGGGAATACCGGTCGCTGAAATTTCCGTCCGACCTGCATTGTCCGCAGGCTTTGAGGTGAGATATGTAAGTATCCCGTTGTATATAGTATAGGCTACCTTACGCTGATAGTCGGTATCCGACAGATTTGCCGCATCATCGGGATTTGAGAGAAATCCGCATTCTATCAGCACGGCAGGTATCTTTGTGTTCTTGAAAAGATACAGCTCGTCGCCCTCCTGCTTTATCTGCCTGTCATTGCCCGGCTGTATCGTCTTGAAATTATCCTGCATTATCTGCGCTATCATGCGATTGTCGGGGTTGTTCGCCGTGTAGAAAATCTGTGCGCCGAAATATTCAGGCTCGGTGAACTTGTTCTGATGAATAGACAGGAACAGGCAGTCGCCGTACTTGTTTATAATATCAAGACGGTTCTTCATATCGGAAACCTTCTGTTCCCGTGTGCCTTTTACACCTTCATCGTGTATCGAAATATCGCTGTCACGGGTCAGCACTACATTGAAGCCCGATAATGTCAGCATATCGCTGAGATCACGCACAATAGCAAGATTGATATTCTTTTCAAGCTCACCGTTTATGCCGACCGCACCGCTGTCTGTTCCGCCGTGACCTGCGTCAAGTACGATGGTTTTCTTATTTGTAACGTGCGACGTTGATGCTCTAACGCTCATCTGCGAGTAGTCGGCAGTTGCCGCAATGACGGTAAAACAGCCGAGCAGGACTATAAGTGCAGGGATTCGTGTTCTTAGCCGCTTAAATTCAAATCGTTTCATGTTCAGTTTCATATTGTCCGACCTTTCGGTAAATTTTTGTACATTATATGAAACGAGCAGTGAAATAATGACAGGCTATGCCTGCCAGGCTGTCGGAAAACATATATAATTTTTATAATGGGATTTTGGGGCAATGGTCGGGAACAGATTTTTACGGAAGCTATAAATTATTATACCATAAATCAAGTCGGTGTAAACCGACACGGCGGTACGCCGTATTTTGTCGTCAGACAAAAGATTTAATGGTAAAATGTTCTCAGAGGTGCGGTGCGCCGCAAGCCGTGCTTTTGCACGGCAAAATCCGCTCCCGGCGGATTTTAAGTCTGAGGTTATTATACCACACTTCCCCCGCACCCGCAACTTTATCTCCTTTATTTTTAATGAATAGCCGGGAATTTTTGAGTTATCATATTTACGGGCGAATTTAACAGCGTTTAAAAACAACTAAAAACAGTGTGAAATATATGTAACCTAACATAAAATTATTTTAGTTAAACGAATTTGTAAGTGTGAAAACGGGTTACACCGATACTTACTTAATAAAATTGTGTAACACAGTTAAGTTAGTGTGAATTTTGTTTTTAATGCACATAATAAACAAATATAATTTATGTGTTTTAGCTGAATTTCCTATAGCTGTATTGACTTTTAGCTAAAACGTTGTATAATCTTAAGTGAATTAAGCAAGCGGAAACAGCTTAATAAACATAAGCTAAATTCATTAACTATCAACTAAGGACCGGTGGCTAAGCACTGTCCGACCAGAAAGGAAATTATCACATGAAAGCAAAGAAGATACTCGCAGGTATCCTTGCGGCAAGCACAGCAGTTTCGCTGGCAGCCTGCAACAGTAACAATGCAACATCATCAACATCAGGCAGTACATCATCTTCATCAAAGACAGAAGATAACAGTTCTGCGACATCGGGTGAAGAATCTTCGACTACACCTTCGGGCGAAAAGATCACACTCAAGGTTCTTACTCACCGTACAGACCGTAAGGATGACGGCTCACTCGACAAGATGACAGATGCTTTTGAAGAAAAGTACAACTGCACTGTTGAATATCAGTCATTCAAGAGCTACGCAGATGACGTTTCGACAATGATGAGCACCAAGGAATATGGCGATGTACTCATGATACCCGATACAGTTAAGCTCGCCGATCTTTCGAACTTCTTCGAGCCTCTCGGCAAGTACGATGAGCTTAAGGATAAGTACAAGTGGGCAGATCAGAAGATGTATGACGGAACAGTATACGGCCTTGCTCACTTAGGTTCGGTAAGCGGCGGTATCTGCTACAACAAGAAGGTATGGACAGACGCAGGCATCACAACAATGCCCAAGACAGCCGACGAATTCATCGCTGACTTAAAGAAGATCAAGGAAAAGTTCCCCGATGTAATTCCTTACTACACAAACTTCAAGGAAGCAAGCTGGACAGCTTCACAGTGGTCAAGCCTTGTTGTTCCTTCTTCGGGTAACCCCAACTTTGAAACAGATCTTATCGTAAACAAGGAAGACTTCTTCACAGAAGGCAAGCCCTACTACAACGTATTCAAGCTGATGTACGATATATATTCAGATTCTACTCTTATCGAGGGCGACCCGATGAGCTCCGACTGGGAAGGCTCAAAGCTGATGATTGCAAAGGGCGAAGTTGCTACAATGACAATGGGTTCATGGGCAGTTTCACAGTTCCAGCAGATCGCTAAGGATAATAACCTTGATCCCGAAAATATCGGTTACATGCCTGCTCCCTTCTCTAAGGACGGCAAGCAGTACGCACAGTACGCAGCAGACTACTGCATGGGCATAAACAAGAACATTGCCGATGACAAGAAGGATCTCGGCAAGAAGTATATTGAATGGTTCATCGCTGAATCCGGCTTCTCTGAGGCTGAAGGCGGTATCAATACACTTGAAGGCAGCAAGCTCCCCGATTACCTCTCAGCGTTTGACGGTTGTGAATTCTTCACAGCAGCAACAGCTCCCGAAGGTCTGACAGGCGTATTCAACGCTATCGACAAGGATTCTGAGGTTGGTATATGGACAGGCGACTCCGCAAACTTCAAGCTCCAGCTTGCTGAAGCAGCATTTGCCGGCAAGGGTGACGCAGGCTTCAAGGCTATCGCAGACTCCGTTAATCAGAAATGGGCGGCTACAAGAGATGCCAACGCAGAACTTGAAGCATACATCAAGGCTAACGGCTAATTAACGCTATCGTATTTTCTTCATAGATACTCCAAACACACAAACCCGTACGGAAAGGCATAAGTCTTTCCGTATAGGTTTTTATGGAGGAAATTAACAAATTACCAAAAATAGAAATTATTTCTTGAAAGGACAGATTTATGGCTACTCAAGGCGTTACCGCAATTCATAAGCGTCGCACATTATGGCAGTGGCTTAAAGGCTATACAGGTCAGAAATACATGACAACAGTGCTGTTTCTGGCGATACCTGTCGCACTGCTGATACTTTTCACTATTATCCCTGCTGTTAATATGATAATATTCAGCTTCCAGCAACGTGACCAGCTTGGCGTAAATGTACAATGGGTCGGTTTCGACAACTATAAGACGCTGTTTACCGATATGGCATATCTTTCAACGCTCATCAACAGCTTGTACTACTTTGTCGGCTCGTTTATACAGCTCGGACTTGCACTTTTCATCGCAACTCTGTTATGCTCGAAAATAAAGCTCGCAGGACTGTTCAAGGGAGTTATCTTCTTCCCTTATCTTATGAACGGCGTTGCGGTAGCGCTTATTTTCCAGAGATTCTTCAGAGGCGATGACGGCGGTACGCTCAACTCCATAATCGCACTTTTCGGAGCAGATCCTGTAAAGTGGCTGTCAAACGGCGCTATCAACAACTGGTGTCTGGTTTTTGCGTCGGTATGGCGTTATATCGGCTTTGATATTCTGATGTTCATCGGCGCTATCCAGTCTATCTCGCCCGACATTTACGAAGCGGCAGATCTTGACGGTGCAAACGCATGGCAGAAGTTCTGGCACATAATTTTCCCCGGTATCAGAACAATCATCGCATTACAGCTTATCCTTGCCATCAAGGGTGCTGCATCTGTATTTGAGATACCGTATATTATAACCGGCGGTAAGATGGGAACATCGACCTTCGTTATCAAGACGATCGAAACGGGCTTCCAGTACCAGAAGATCGGACTTGCATCCGCAATGGCTATCGTCCTGCTGTTTATAATAATAGTGATTACGATGATCCAGAAGATATTCTTTAAGGAAGAAAAGTAGGTGTAACAATGACAGACAATATCACAACAACCGAAAACTCCGGACAGACCTCTTTCAATATGGATAAATACAGGTTCAAGGAAACGCCTAAGGGTGTAAGAATGCTGATAGACGTATTGAAATACGCCGTGCTTGTCATAGCCTGCCTTATAGTTATCGTGCCTCTGGTAGTCGTATTACTCGGCTCGCTGAAAAGCCACGAGGATTTTCTGACAAGCGGAGCGTTTGAGCTTCCTAAGGTGGTGGAGCTGGCAAACTTCAAGACGGCGTTCCTGCAGGGTAACGTAATGAAAGGCCTTATCAATACCGCTATTATCCTTGTGTTCTCGTGTGCGGGAACGATAATCACAGGTACTATGACCGCCTTTGTTGTACAGCGTTTTACAATGGTGTTCACAAAGCTCGTAAAGAATATATTCCTTATTGCCGCACTCCTGCCGAATATCTCTATGCAGGTAACGGTATTCCAGGTAGTGCACGCACTCGGTCTTTATGACACCCTCGCCGCACCGATAATCCTTTATATCGGTACGGATATAGTTTCAATCTATATCTTCATACAGTTCCTCAATAACATATCCGTATCCCTTGACGAAAGTGCGATACTTGACGGCTGTTCATATCCGAGAGTATACCTGAGCATTATTCTCCCTATGCTCCGTCCTGCTATTGCGACCGTGCTTGTAATCAAGTTTGTAAGCATATACAACGACTTCTATACAGCAAACCTGTATATGCCAAGTGACGGACTTCAGGTCGTATCAACAGCCCTTTACAAGTTCATCGGTCCTTACGGCTCACAGTGGGAAATTATCTTCGCTGGTGTAATTATCTGTATTATACCTACTCTGATAATCTTCCTTTCGATGCAGAAGTTTATTTACAGCAACCTTGTTTCAGGCTCTGTTAAGGAATAAACGCTTCCGATTCTCCTTGCTATATATGAAAATGACGTCACGCCGAAAAGCGTGACGTCATTTTTGTTACGGGAAAGTTTGTACATAAATGCAGACGTTCATAATTTTTAACGGCGTGAGTTTTTCCTGCTGAAAACGCAGATAAAACAGCCGTTTTATTTGTAGCTGCTACCCTTATATATATTGGGATAAATTAAATTGAATGATAATGAACGGTTTCTTTTATACGAAGCAACACATAACTCCAACGAGAGCTTTTTAACACTTATAGACCGGTAGCATTCATTTCTCAGGAGTGCCGCCGCTACTGTCATAGCAGTTTTCTTGTCATCATACCGTGCAGCATATTCCGGACAATATACGGTTGCTTTTGCGGAATTAATGTATTTGATTTTCCCATCCTTGCTTATAACCTCGAGTACATAAGCCATGCTCCCACCTCACTTTACAATTATCCGATAATAAAATTATAATTTAAAGAAAGGCGCATTTCAATAACAAATTAAAAATAAAGTTGAAAAATGGGATAATATGTCAGAAATTTTGTCGAATTTATTGAAATCACTGAAATAATCCGAATTTTACTCTCAGACGGCAACATTTTTTCAATAGTGCATCGCCTGTTATAAGCACAAATATTACTGTGGATACTGCGTGGATAAGATCAAAGGGTATGCCTGAAACGATATAGGCGGTAATTGTCTGTAAGTTTATATCGGTCGTGTAGGTAAGCACACTTGATATATTCATTATTCCGCCGTAAATAACGAGGACTGACAGGAAGGAGTAGATACAAAGGGCGAGCGTGTTGCGCTTTTTCGAGAAGATGATACCTGCAAAAAAGCCAAGAAGCCCCATTGCAAACATCTGCCACGGCGTCCACATACCCTGACCGAACAGCATATTCGATATCAGCATAGACACCGCACCGACAAGAAAGCCTGCCTGTGCACCGAGCGCCGTTCCGCTTATGATAACGATTGCGGCAACGGGCTTGAACTGCGGGAACATAAAGAAAAGCTCCCTTCCTGCGACAGCCGCCGCAGAAAGCACGGCAAGCACCGCTATATCCTTTGCGGACGGCTTCTTTTTTTCAAAGCTGATAAAGAAAGCGGCAAGGCACTCGACAAGCACAGCAAGAATTATCAGCAGATGCTTTCTTGTGCCGTTAGGGACAAAAAGTGTGCCGAGTATCACTGTGAAAGGAATAAGAACGGCGGTTATAACGCCTGCGACAATATCGGACGGAGTTACTTTTTTTGCGGTTACGGGCGGCTTTGCCATTGAGTTTTTCGGGGCAACGCCGATAATAAGCATAATCATCGGGACAAACAGTAACGCATATTGCAGCCAGAACGGCTCTGACGGTATCTCAAAAGGGAATATGCCGGTACCGGCTAAAAGCATAAAAACAAATCCGACACTGCCGAGCGAAAGCATTACCTTTCGGAAAGCCGAGAGCCTTTTGCGTTTTTTGCGTTGCGGTACTGCTGTGTCGGGCTTATCGCCTTTTATGACGTGAAAACGTCCGGAGAGATCGCCGTAGTTTTCAGCCACTCCTCTGAGAGAAGCTATAAGCCCTGCGACAGTGTAAACATTATCGCATACGTTTTTGGCGATTTTCGCACTGTCTGTAGTGAAAAACGAGGAATCGGAAAAGAACTGTGACGGCGGCAGAGATACGCTTATTTCTCCGTCAAAAAGCAGGGCGCATATATCCGCTGTTTCGGCACAGAAATCCATATCGTGACTGACAATCACAATCGTTTTTCCGTCTGCTTTAAGCTGTTTCAATAATGCCGAGAACATCTGCTTATATACTGCGTCCGCCGCCTTAGTCGGCTCATCAAGAAGAAGTATATCCGCACCGTAGGAAACGAGCTTTGCGAGCGCCGCCTTCTGCCGCTCCCCGCCGGATAAGTCAAACGGGTGACGTGACAGCAGGTGCGTAAGATTAAATGCGGCGGCTGTTTCATCGGCATTGCCGGCAAATTCTTCTCTGAGCGTTTCCTTATTGAAAAGCAGGGTAGGGTCTTGCGGAAGAAAACCTATCTTTCCGCCGTTTATCGTTATTTTTCCGCTGTTTTGCTTGAGCGTACCGCAGATAAGGCTTAGCAGGGTCGATTTTCCTGCGCCGTTTCCGCCCACTATTGCGGTTATGCTCCCTTGCTTTATGTCAAGCGAAAGGTTTCTTATAATATCTCTTTTGCTGTTCTTATAGCCGAAAGACAGATTTTTAACGGATATACAGCTTTCTTCCGATATGCTGTTGTCGGTAATGCCGGGAGTATTAAGCCCGTTGTTTTTGCCGTACGCAATATACCAGTCCTTAGCGGAGGGAACGTCAAGCAGTGGAAGAACATTGCTGACAGATGCGCTTGCTCTTACACCTGCCGGCATTTCAAAAAGCATAGGGTGATTGTTTTCCGACAGATGCTCTGTAAGAGAGCTTGCGTCGCCGTCGTGACACACCTTGCCGTTGTCGAGCATAACCGCACGCTTTGCAACGGACAAAAGACCGCCGAGCTGATGCTCTGCAACTATCACTGTCGTACCAAGCTCCTTGTTTATTCTCACAAGCAGTGAAATAAACTGCGTGGAAGCGATAGGGTCAAGCTGTGACAGCGGCTCGTCAAGAAGCAATACATCGGGATTCATAGCCATTACAGACGCTAAGTTAATCATCTGCTTCTGGCCGCCCGAGAGCTTGTCGCAGTCGCAGTACAGCAAGTCCTCTATGCCGAAGAACAATGCGGTCTGGGAAACCTGCGAGCGTATTTCGTTTTGTGAAAGTCCTATGCTTTCCGCACCGAAGGCAAGCTCGTGCCAAACCTTATCGCAGACGATCTGCTCGTCCGTAAACTGTGTGACAAAGCCGGCAAAATGACCGCCGAAAGAAATTTTTCCTTTTTGCGTTCCTGCATCGGCAGGCGCTTTCATAAGATTTAAAAGCGTGGATTTTCCGCTTCCCGAGCTGCCGCAGAGTATTACGAATTCTCCTTTGTTTATTTTAAGCGAAATATCGGAGAGTGCGTTCATATCCGAGCCGGGATAGGAATATGACAGATTTGAAATATTATAAAGCTCCATTTCTTTCCCTCCGTTTAAAACGTGAATAAAGCTCGGCTGCAACAGGCATCGCACAGAGTATAAGCCAGAAAATATCCGCAGAAATATCGAAAGCTGTCAGCGGCAGGATAAATTCAGGGTAGTAGAGATAATAGGCTTTACCGCTTGCAAAAAGAATAATAATTGCGGTTGTGCATATCACGGTCAAAGACATTATAATAAAGTCGGACGGTGTAAAGCGGAATATGCTGTAGGCTGTACGTTTTGCTGTACCGTAACCTCTGTATTTCATAGATCGTGCGGTATATGCACTATGCTCAAGTGTATCCGTTACCGCAACGGAGAGAACGTGAACACCGCTTCTGATACGGCTTCTAAAGTTGCCCTCGTATATATCGTTCCCAACAAAACGCTGAGCCGCCGCCGCTTGCTTTGCCCGTCTTGAAAACATAGGCACTGAACGAAGCGTCATTGACAACAGCAAAGCGAGTGACGGCAGTGCTTTTCCGAGAAGATATACCGTTTTGTCGCTTGTCATACACTTGTTAAGTCCGATAAACCACATAACGAGCGAAATTGTCATAGCGCCTGTAAACAGCGAAAAAATAAGCGTTTCAAGGGTGATGCTGTTGCCGCTGGGCAACTTTGCAAGCTCGGTTATGCCTCTGTTTGAAAACAGAAGATTTATAACCGCCGCAAGCAGTGCCATAGGGAGCATTACAACAAGCGTTCTTGCGGCGGTTTTTCCGTTCAGTAAAAAAGCAAAAACGGCAGAGCAGACAAGAGCCTCCGCCATAAAGACGGGGCTTTGCACTATTGCGGTTATCAGTATCACCGACAGAAAATACATTGCCGCTGTTACAGGGTGTGTTCTTTCCATTGTTGCTCCTTAGTTTTAAAGATCGTAGCCAAGCTCGCAGGTATAGCGGAACGCTATCTTGTCGTTGTTTACGGGCTTGTACGATGAACAGCCGTAGTTCGGGAAAACGCCGTTTACACTGTACATCCAGCCTGAGCCTTGTCCGCAGTCGAATTCGTAAAGGTTGTTTATACCCTCGACATAGTATGAGCTGAACGCAGGGGTATAGCTTGCCTCCATCTGAATGCTGTTCTCGTCACAGATACGGCGGAGTATATCGTATACGCTTTCACCGCTGTCGAATCCGACCGTTCCGCTGAATATTACGGCATCATCGGGAACGTACTTTTCAAGTCCTTTTTTCAGTTTATCCTTGTTGTTGAGTATGGTTTTGCACTCTATAACGAATGTGCAGGTGTTGTCATATTTCTTTATCGGCTTGTCTGGCTTCGGGGTCGTTGATATTACAGATGAAGCGGTCGATATTGTTGTGACTTTTGAAGATGCCGGACTTGCCGAAGATGTCGGGGCGGATGTGGAAACGGGCTTTTCGGTTGGCTTTGAAATGTCTGCAGCGGTAGATGATGTTGATGCGACAGAGGTTATTGCCGTTGTTTCCGGCTTTTCGCTTTCAGGTAAGGTTTGTGAAGAAGTGTCCGTAACGGTTGTTGCGGGCGTTGTCTGAGAATTGCCGTCTGTTTGAAAAGCGGTTGTTGCGACAAGGCTTTCTACGGTTGTAAACGATGATGTTTCGGGGGGAACGTATGATATACCGCTGTTTTCGGCGGCATCTTTTCCCAAAACGGCGGAAACTACCGCAATCATCACCACGGCGACCAGAGCCAGCCCAAGACCGAGTATATATTTGTATTTATCAAAAAAAGCTTTCATTTTTTCTCCGTGAAATATCGGTTATGCAAAAATTGTTCCGCACCTATTTTATCATAAAAACAGGTACGGAACAAGCATTTACATAATAGTTTTACTTATTTGCGCTTTTTCTTCGAAACAAGCATAACTGCGCCTGAGATGAGAACTGCCATACCGCCTGTTACAAGTACGCCTGTACCGGGATTTATGGGATCGTTTTTATCTTCGGGCTTGCCTGAGCAGTCGCCGGGCTTTACAGAATCGCCGGGCTGTACGGGTGTATCGGGATTTTCAGGTTCTGTCGGCTCTGCCTTTGCGGACATTTCGTAAAGTGAAGTGCCGTCCTTTGAAAGCTCATAAGCTGTAAGAGCGAGTGACGCCTGCTCGGTAGCCATGTAGTTTTCTTCGCCGCCGAGCGTGTGGCTGTAGCCGTTTTCTGTAGCGTAGCTTTCAAGTGCGTCGATAAGCGTGATGCCGTCAACAATGAATCTTGAATCTGTCAGAGGATCGATGCCGAGAGCGGCAAGAGCGATAATTACCTGCGAGGTGCTTTCACTGCCGTTTGCATATCTTGCGTTCTCGTCAAGAGATTCTGCAAGGAACTCAAGGCCGCTGTCTATAGCCGCATTTACCTTCTCGTCAGCCGCATAGGGAGCGAGTGCCTGTATAGCCATAGCCGTAATGTCAACGTCTGCGGTATTGCCGGCAAGCGCCCAGCCCTTGCCCGTCATATTGTCAACAATATAAGCGATAAGCTCATCGTGCGTCTTTGCGCTGTAATCTGTAGTGTCGAATGCTATAAGTGAGAATATAACCGCATTGATACCCTGCGATGTGATATAGTCCATATCGTCAAGACCGCTCAGCAGGTTATAGCCTGCGATGTCTGCGGAATTTTTTCCGAGTGAGGACAGAGCGATTATAACTCTTGCGTTCTCCGTAGGCTTTCTGTCTGAAAGTCTGTCTGAACCGTTAGCCTTTACTGCTTCACAAAGCTCGCTGTAGTATTTTGCCGCTTTGTCGGCAGAGAGCTTTCCTGCTCTTGCGAGTGCGATAACCGACCATTCACCGCCGATAGACTGAACGGGGTAGATATTGTTATCCACAAGAGTACCGAGAACAGTGCTGAAGTGCTCCTTGCTCTTTGTGCCTGCCTGCTTTATCGTGTCGATAATAGCAAATCTTTCTGTTGCCTTGTCAAGAGTATCAGAATTTGTGACTTTATCTCTTAAACGCTCGGGAACTGCCGAGTAAGCGTCCTTTGCATTTTCAATCTTATCCTTGCTGTCAGCGGTTACATTGCCGATTGCGTCTATTGCCTTTATCGCATTGCTTATAATGTCAGCCTCAGCCTTAGCGAGAGCTTCTTCTGCGGCTGTTAAGGTTTCGTAGTTTCCTACAAGCGTCTTTGCGTTGTCGCTGAGCTTGTCATAAGCCGCTCTTGCTGCTGTGATGCTGTCATAGCTGTCGAGCGTTACATCGCCTATAGCGTCAATAAGCTCTTCAACCTGCTCAGCCGCCTTTACATCATCGGGAATGAGCTTAATGTAAGCGTATACGGGCTGTTTTTCACCGTTCTGAACGATTATTCTGACAACCTTTATTTCAGACTGATTAAGTGCGATTTTAGCCTCTGTGCCGGATGCTACACGCTGATTGTTGATATAAATGTTATCATCGTCAGCGCCCGAAACGGAAACGTTCACGCTTTCCTCGATACCTGTGCTTATCTCGTAAACACCGTTATCATCGGGAGTGATTTCCTTTATTGTCTTGCCGTTTGCGTCTGTTAAGACTATTTTTCCGGGAAGCGCTGTCGTGCCGACCTCTTGCTCGTTTGCAGTTGTTCTTACAACATAAGAAACCTCTGTCGATTTCTCGTTGAATACGCCTGCCCAGATGTTGCTTGCTGTCTGTATCTTTATATAGTGAACGCCGTTTTTGAATGTAACGGGGTTGCCGTTTTCATCTACCGCCCACTTTAAGTCGAAACCGTTTGATTCGGCATTTTCGCTGTATGCGTTTACATTAGTGCCTATCGTGCCGTTCTTGAAGTAGTCAACATAGCCGAATCTTGTCGTGCCTACAAAGGAAGCTGTAGAGCTGTCGCCCTGTATACTGCCCTGAACACCGGGGATAACAACGCCTCTGAGTGTGACAGTATCGCCCTTTGCAAGATCGTTCATATAATAAACGCTGGGTGAAACCCATCTGCCTGTCTGCTTTGAGCCGTCGTTTGAGTTGCCCTGATTGTCTGTCCAGCTTGTTTTACCGTCGGCTGTCTTTTTGTATGTCACTTCGTAATCGGTGATGGTCGTATCTTCAAAATGCTCACTTCCTGCGAGCGCATACCATGTTTTGCCGTCCTCAGAAACATATACCTGTCCGCTTTCAGCCGCACTTCCGCCGCTTACAAAGCTGTTGCCGTAAGCGTAGAAGTCAAGGCCGTAGGGGTTTGAGGGGTCGTCTGTTACGGGGTTTTCATAGTAATATGTGATATAACCGCCGAAGTTACCGAGCGATTTTATAGTGCCTGCGAGCGTCTGCTCGGGGCCTACACCGTAGGAAACGTTGGTGTACTGGCTGTTGATGCAAAGATAATCAACGACCTTGTCGGGTACGTCATACTTGCTTCTCTTTGTAGCCTTGACAGTATAGCTTTCTGAAAGAGTGCCGTCTGTTACCGTTACAGTAGTGTTTGCGCTCTTGGTAACAAGACTGTAAACGCCGTTTTCGTCTGCTGTTGCGGCATCGTTGCCTATCTTAACTGTGCAACCGTCGGCAACCTTGAAATATACTGTGGGGAATTCTGCGTCATTTGCTATAACTATATTATAGCTGAGAAGTGACGGGTCGAATGCGGGATACATATCGCCGTGTTCGCTTTTAAGCTCGGTAAAGTGTACGTTCTTTATAGAAACGTCAGCCTTTACGAGCTTTATTTTGTAGCTTGTTATCTTGTCTGCATCATCAAACTTGTCTGTAAGATAATCGCCGTCCGAAACAGCATCTATTGATACTGTAACAGTGCCGTCCTTGCCGAAGGAATATGCGGGAGTTGTTTCGCCGCTTTTAAGCTCTGTATATTCGCCGTCAGCCTTTGCTCTGAAATGAACGTTTGCGGTTTTGCCCTTGAGAGTAAGCGCAACGCTGTCGGTGTCGCCTAAAACATAGGCTGTGTAGCTGTGGCATTCTGCATTTGTGCCGGTCGTATCGGTCACATTGCCGTTTTCGTCATTTCTGAAAACCGTTCCCTCTGCAAAGCCGTTGTACTTTGTCGCATACAGCTCTCTGCCGGCAGGAACAAGCGTGATACCGCTTGTGCCTGCGATTTCCGCAGTGTAGTCATAGGGACGTGTTATGTTGAACACATACTGCGTCTTTATGCTTTCATCGTCAATGTAGCAAAGCTCTAAAATCAGCTTAGTCAAGCCGAAAGGAATATTAGAAATGCTGTTGAAGCTGCCGGACTTTATCTCGTTTCTCTGTGCAACTCCGTTTATATCGGTGTATACCGCATAGCACTTCAGCAGGTCCTTGTTGAACTTAGTTCCGCTGTTGATATAGAAAGATGATGTGCTGTAAGACTTTATCTTTACATCATATTCGAGCTTTTCGGGGTCGAAAGCGTCATTGTCCCAGCCGTCAAGCGAGAAAGCCGAAAGTGCAAAGCTGTCAAAACGTGCGGCGGGTCTTGTGCCCTCCTTTATTGTTACCTTATAAGTGCTTGCTGCTGCACCCTCGCCTACCGTAACGGTGATAACATCGCCGTCCTTTATTTCAGTAGGCTTTGTAAGGCTCAGCGTCTTGTCGCCGATCTTGCTTACCGTCTTGAAATTCTTGTTCAGTGCGGTAGGACGGAAATTGATGCTCTTTGTGCCGAAAGGAACAGTAAGAGTATAATTATAGGTCTTTGCACTGAATTCGGGGGAAAGTGTGCCGTAATCGCTGCTTATCGCTTTAAGCGATGTATCTGTACCGCTCCAGTCACTGCCGAGGTCAGCACCCCAGTCCATAGTGTACTGCATACGGATCTCATCGCCGCTTGCAAGCTTGCCGTTAGCAACGGTATAGGCTGTGAAGCCTTCGTTTGTAAACCAGTCGTTGAGCGTACCCATCCAGCCGCTCATCGAGCCGCCGTCAAACGCCGCAAGGCCTGCGATTTCGCTTATGTAGCCATCGTCTGCGCCCAGCTGAGTAAAGCCGGAGCTTTCGATAGCGTCCTTTATGCAGGTCATTGCGCTTGAGGTCTTGTCAAGCGATACCCACTTGTCGACCTTGGTACCTGTCCACGCAGGAGCGTTACCGCCGCTGACCGCTTCGGTAAACGTTGTGTTTTCTACAATAACACGGACGCTTCCGAGGTTGTCATCGGCAAATACAGTAAAGCTTACCTGCGGTACTGACAGCAGTGCCAGTGAAAGCGCCAGCAGTAAAGCTGTCACTTTTGCTGTAAATTTCTTTACATTTGTCATAGTTTTACCTTCCTTTATTCTTTTTTGCCGTAAGGCTTAACCGTCTAATCTGCGTTTTGCCGCTTTTCTTCTTTGTCTGGAGCGTTCGCGCTTTTCACGGCTTTTCTCCTTTGCTGAAACCGCAGGAGGCTCTTTCAGCCCTGCGGCTTCAAGCGCCCTTGTCCACGGACCCAGCTTCTGCTTTATAAAGCAGACTTCGCTTGGAGTAAAATCGGAGCGTTTGGGCAGAGTGCCAAGCTGTTCATACTTTTCGCAAAGCATAGCGACAGCCTTGCTCATTTTTTCGTCCGCCATAACGTCACCTCCGTAAACAAATACGAAAAACGGCAATAAAAAATGCCTTCACCAAAAAAGTGAAAGCACAACTGATCTTTAAGCACAGCAAACATAAGCCATACGGATATGCCAAAAAAGCATAAAGGTACAGCCTTAGCTGAAGATCGGCTGTACTTCTTCCTCGTCCAAGAGACAATGCCGAAAAATACGGGGGTATTCTGACTTGTGAGCATAGGCTCAGATACAGTAATGACGGTTGCTCCGGATTCTCACCGGATTCCCTATTACCTACCGGGCAAAAAGCCTTTCGTACCGTATTTTCGATATTCGGTTAAGGATAAGTATAGCATAAAGGGGGAAGAAATGCAAGAGGGGGAGAAGTATTATGAAAATAAAAAACGAGGTGTGTCGGCACCTCGTTTTGCTATATCATCTATCTTATCAGAACGCAATTCTGTCCTCGATGTACTTCTTTACATCTGCGATAGGCATTCTTTCCTGCTTCATAGAGTCACGCTCACGGACTGTTACGCAACCGTCCTCAACACTGTCGAAGTCGTATGTGATGCAGAAGGGAGTACCGATCTCGTCCTGTCTTCTGTATCTCTTACCGATAGCGCCTGCATCGTCATAGTCAACGCAGAAGTACTTTGACAGCTCGTCTGCAATCTCGCCTGCTTTGTCGGCAAGCTTCTTTGACAGGGGCAGAACTGCCGCCTTGACAGGAGCTAAGTAGGGGTGGAAGTGCATAACGTTTCTTGTTGTGCCGTCCTCAAGCTGTTCTTCGTCATAAGCCTCAGTTATAACTGCAAGGAACAGACGCTCAACACCGAGCGAGGGCTCGATTACATAAGGAACGTACTTCTCGTTTGTTTCGGGATCGAAATATTCCATCTTCTGACCGCTTGTCTTGATGTGCTGTGTAAGGTCGTAGTCGGTTCTGTCCGCAACGCCCCAAAGCTCGCCCCAGCCGAACGGGAACAGATATTCAAAGTCGGTTGTAGCCTTTGAGTAGAAGCAAAGCTCTTCCTGGTCGTGATCACGCAGTCTTAAGTTTTCTTCGTTTATGCCGAGGGACAGAAGCCACTTCTTGCAGTAGTCCTTCCAGAAATAGAACCAGTCAAGGTCTGTGCCGGGCTTGCAGAAGAATTCAAGTTCCATCTGCTCAAATTCTCTTACACGGAAGATGAAGTTGCCGGGAGTAATCTCGTTTCTGAACGACTTACCAACCTGTGCAACACCGAAAGGTACTTTTTTACGGGTAGTACGCTGGATATTCATAAAGTTTACGAAGATACCCTGCGCTGTTTCGGGACGGAGGTAAAGTTCGCTCTTCGAGTCCTCTGTAACACCCTGGAATGTCTTGAACATAAGGTTGAACTGTCTTATGTCTGTGAAATCAGCCTTGCCGCAGTTGGGGCAGGTGATGCCTTTTTCACGGATATAATCCATCATCTGCTCGTTTGACCAGCCCGCACAGTTTGTGCCGTCAAAGTCCTCGATAAGATTGTCCGCTCTGTGACGTGTCTTACAAGCCTTGCAATCCATAAGGGGATCGGAAAATCCGCCGATATGACCCGATGCTACCCATGTCTGAGGGTTCATGAGGATAGCACTGTCAAGACCTACGTTGTACTTGCACTCCTGTATGAATTTTTTACGCCATGCGGATTTGATGTTGTTCTTCAGCTCAACGCCGAGAGGTCCGAAATCCCATGTATTTGCAAGTCCTCCGTATATCTCACTGCCGGGATATATAAAGCCTCTGCCCTTGCAGAGAGCGACCAGCTTATCCATGGTTTTTTCTGTGTTTTTCATGTGCGAAATTTCCTTTCATGTTTTGCGTTTAAAAGCAGTGCACGGCAACGTATCTGCGCTGTCGTGCTTGTCTGCCGTATAATTCGTTTTAAATAGTGTTTGCCTCCGACTGTTTCGCTGTACAGAAAGGTCGGAACTTACAGCACCTTACAGCTTTTCAATCCAGCCCATTTCATCGGGGAGCTTGCCGTACTGCATACCTGTCATTGTATCGTAAAGACGCTGAGAGATAGGTCCTATCTTGTTGTTGTTGATAAGCATAACCTTATCGCCCCACTTTAAGTGACCTACAGGTGAGATAACAGCGGCTGTACCTGTACCGAATACTTCATTCAGCTTGCCTGCATCGTAAGCGTCTGCGATTTCCTGTATTGTGATTCTCTTTTCGCTTACTTTAAGACCCCACTTCTTGCACAATTCTATAGATGACTTTCTTGTGATACCCGAAAGGATAGAGCCCTGAAGTGCGGGAGTAACAACCTCGCCGTCGATTACGAAGAAGATGTTCATAGCACCTACTTCTTCAATGTACTTACGCTCAACACCGTCAAGCCACAGTACCTGTGAGTAGTTCTGCTTGTGAGCCTCGTCCTGACCGATGAGCGATGCGGCGTAGTTACCGCCTGTCTTTGTAAAGCCCATACCGCCTCTTACCGCACGGACATAGTTTGTTTCAACATAGATGTTAACGGGATCAAGACCCGAAGCGTAATATGCGCCTGAGGGTGACATGATTATCATAAAGTAATACTTGTCGCCGGGACGAACGCCGAGGAACGGATCAGCGGCAAATATGAACGGACGTATGTAAAGCGAAGCACCGTCTGTATGAGGTACCCAGTCCGCATCTATCTTTACAAGCTCGTGGAGAGCCTGTAAGCAGTCGTCGACGTTTAACTGAGGGATAACAAGACGCTCAGCGGAGATGTTCATTCTCTTGAAGTTTTCTTCCGGACGGAAGAACTGAATGCTGCCGTCGGGAGTTCTGTATGCCTTCATACCCTCGAAGATTTCCTGTCCGTAGTGAAGAACCATAGCGGCAGGCGAAATAGAAATATCCCCATAGGGAACTATTCTTGCGTCATGCCAGCCCTTGCCCGTGTCATATTCCATAACGAACATATGATCGGTAAATATGTGACCGAAACCGAGCTTTGTTTCGTCAACGGGCTTTGCCTTAGGTGTTTTAGTTTTCTCAATTTTGATTTCCATTGTAAAAACATTCCTTCCTGAAAGCGATTTTCTCGCCGTAATTTCCGCCATAGCGGCAGCTCGTCTGCCTTATGCAAGCGAAATACCGTTTCCTTTCAGCATCTGTCCGATGAAAGCGCAGGAAAATTATGTATGCTTGCAGTACCGACTGATTGTACAAAGAAAATTATAGCACTATTCTTGCAAAAGTTCAATATCTTTTTCACATTATTTGAATTTTTTGAGCGGATTTCTTTCATCAAAAGTCCGTGCGTATATTATTATGCAAATAAATCGGTCCGATGCCTGTTGAATGGCACCGGACCGATCGCAATATTTCAGGTTACTGCTTGTTTGACATTTCGTAGGATTCGATCATCTTCTTGACCATCTGACCGCCGATTGAACCTGCCTGCTTTGAAGTAAGGTCGCCGTTGTAGCCGTTATCCTTAAGGGGTACGCCTACTTCGCTTGCAGCCTGCATCTTGATGCTGTTTAATGCTGCCTTGTTCTTTTTATTGGTACTAGCCATTGTTGTTTTCCTCCGTATTTGTTATGCAGGTCCTTTTGACCTTGCAACATTATTATGTTCGGAGAAATTTTAAATATAAGATGAAATTTTTGGTGAAAAATCAGAACGCAGAAAATACGGCAAACCGTTCTGATTTTGCAAATAACATTGCAATCAGAATTCATCTGTGCTAAAATAAATTAACATATTTTTACGGAGGAATCGCTATGCCTACAGAACTTGAAACCATGAAGCACGCCAAGGAATACATAGACAAGCTCGCAAACGGAATAGACCCTTTTACCGATAAGCCTGTGCCGGACGGCGATATTATCAATAACGTCAAGCTGTCACGATGCTTTTTCTACATTTCGGGGATACTTGAAAAGATTATCGAAAACGGTGGAGAAGTATCGCCTGTTTATTCCGGAACAATTGCTGATGGCAATTGCATTATAACAGATGAGGTACGCTCAGAATTAGTGGCGATTGATGATAATATTACACCGAAAGCTGTCAATGATATGATAAACGTTGCTTTAATAAAGCATAATTGCAGACAAATTAAAAGCGGCATCGTATCGAAATGGCTTACCGAACTTGATTTGATTCAGAGATACAACGATATTGACGGAAAACGCAGAAGGCGTGTTACTTCAGTCGGAGAAGAGGAAGGTCTTATTGAAGAACGCAGATTCACGGCTAAAGGATTTCCATACAATTGTATATTACTAAGTAAAAAAGCTCAACAATTTGTAATTGATAATATAGATGCAATTGTATCTGAAAATAGCACAAAATCTGAGAAAAAACCAAGAAAACCGTTTGTCGTTACTGATGAAATAAGAAATAATTTAGTTCCTACGTCTGAGGCTGTTTCGGTTTCTGTAATGACGGCAACTGTAAATAAAAGCGTTTGTGAAGGAGAAGGAATGTTAAAGGTGGGTATGATTGCACAGTGGCTCGAAAAACAGGGAATACTTGAAAATACAGAACTTCCTGGCGGCAGAAAACGCCGACTGCCAACCGACGAAGGTTTACAGCTTGGCATATTTACCGAGCAGAGAACATCAATGAGCGGAGATGAATATACAGCTGTGCTTTATCCGCCGGCGGCACAAGAGTATATTTACAGTCATATTGACGAAATAGCCGATTTGAATAACGGATAACATAAAACCGGAGCAAAAAACTCCGGTTTTACTTTTATCCTCTGACATTATAATCCTGTGCAAGAAGCACAGACGCTCTTGCGAGCTTGTGCAGATAAACAAATGGTCCGATAATGATAAGGCTTCCCAGAACGTTCCATAGCCAGTAATCCGAAGCACCGAAAGAATATGCTATGCCACGTCTTGCAAGCTCGTTGCCCATTCTTGAAGAAAGGTTATGGAACCATACGATAAAACCGATACCTAATGTAAGCGGCCCGATGATAAACGCCATAAGGCAGTAGTGCATTGTCTTTTTTCCGTCAAATCTGCTTGCGATAAGATTTATATCTTCTGAAATTCCGGAAAAGAAAACAAACGGATAAATTCCGAAAGTTATAATCGATAACAGAATCAGCTTAATCAGACCTCTGCGTGTATTGAGCTGTCTTACCGGTCCGTAAAACTGCTGTCCGTATGGCTGCTGATACTGCGGTGCAGGTTGCTGATACTGCGGTGCGGGCTGCTGATACTGCGGTGCGGGCTGCTGATTGCCCTGCTGAAAGTTCTGTTCAACAGGCTGCTGATAATTGTTCTGTTCGTTCATGCTTATACCTCCCTGAAAGTTTTCTTTATAATAACATAATATTAGACGAATGTCAATAATTTAATTTAATAAAATTAATCTTTAAGATAGCTTATCAAAATGCCGCAGGTAAAAATATCGTTCTTATCCAAAACAGTTGACAGAGTGAAAAACCGGTGCTATAATGCTATAATATGAGCATTACGCAACAAGCATTACAGAAAAATCCATATCACGAGGTGATATTATGCCACCCAGGGCAAAATATACAAGAGAAGAGATAACCGAAATAGCACTCGGAATAGTAGCAGAGAGCGGTGCTGAATCGCTGAACGCAAGAAGTCTTGCAGAGGCTATGGGAACATCGACACGCCCTATCTTTACGGCATTCAGAAATATGGAGGAGCTTGAAAGCACTGTACGTGAGTCTGCTATGAAGGTGTTCGGACAGTATGCGGAAAAAGAAACGCCTGATATGCCCGCATTCAAGCAGGTGGGCATACAGATGATTACTTTTGCAAAGGAAAAGCCGAAGCTGTTCAGGCTTCTTTTTATGAAGGAACAGGCTCATACTTTCAATTTTGAAGAAATGTTCTCGTCTATGCTCGGTGTTACGGCTGACAAGTGCATTGAGTATATAATGAACGATTACTCGCTTTCAAAAGAGGACGCTATGACTTTATTCAGGCACGTCTGGATATTCACCTACGGTATAGGTGTATTGCTTTCATCCAACATCTGTCTGTTCAGCGAAAACGAGATTTCTGATATGCTGAGCGTTCAGTTCAGAAGTATGCTGATTATGATAAAGTCCTCACATGCGGCAAAGTAAAATCCAATATACATCCCGATCTGTTTTATGGCAGGTCGGGAATTTTTTTATCCCTTTTTCCAAACAGTTTTCAATCCATACATAAATAATGTAGCAAACGGTGGTTTAATATACTTGAAAAACGAACATTGCAATGTGTTTTCAAGCGGTTTTCAAAGCTCTTTTCCAAGTCTTTTTGCGTGGAAAAGGGCAGAAGAAAAAATGCAGTCAACAGTATATAATAAAGTTATTAAATTACAGATTTCGGGAGATGACATGGATAAGAATAACAAATCGGAATCACTTAACGGTGTGTATGGGGCGATATGTGAAATTATCGGCTTCGAAAATACCGTTAAGCTGTACAATCAGATGAAAGGCAGTCAGATAAATTTCCCCACACGGCTTTATTCTAAGGAATATGTCGCACTGGAGGCGGAAAAAACCTATGACGGCACATCTGATTCGCTTAATAAGATAGCCGCCGAGTATAACTATTCGGAGAGGACTATAAGAAAACTTCTGAAAAAGAAAAACGAGGAGGAATAAGTATGGAACAGGGAAGTTCGAAGAAGAACAACATAATCGTACTGTGTGTGGTTATTGCAGTAATAGCTGTCGCACTGGTTGCCTATTTTGTAATAAGCGGTCAGAAGGATAACGGTCAGCCTGCGGTCAGCGCAACAATGGAACTGAACACCGTCAACATTTACGGTGCCTGGTACAAGAAAGCAGGCGACAGCACATACGAGCTGAGATTCAAGGACAACAAGGAGCTGTCATATAAGCAGACGGCGGCAGACGGCACGGTCACGGCACAATCCGACGAGGGTACATACGATATTGCGGACGGAAAGCTGATACTTACAATAGTTGCAGGCGGTCAGACCTACAGCGACACCTGCATAGCAAACGTAAACGAAAAGCAGATGTCGCTCGTGACTGAGGCAAACGGCAGTGGGCTTTTCGGCGGTATCTACGACAAGGACGGAGCGGATTATTCCGTACCCGATGTTTCCCAAAACGAGCCGTCCGAAGCTCCCGATACCACAACGGTACCGCCTCAGACAACAGCGGTTACAACAGCCGCACCGGAAACAACAACTACAACGGCTCCTGTGACCGAAGCTCCGGAGAGCAAGCCGGCGGAGAACGGTAAAATAGAATTGCCTGAAAGTATAGCAAAATATTTCAATACCGATTATGAGGATTCGGAGTTCAACGGACTGTATTTGGAAGATGAAAAGGCAGGTTATGTAGGATATGCCGGTTACTATACAGATAATAAAGAGGTGCTGTATCAGTGCAAATACGATAAAAGCGGTTATGGTCAGGGCAAAGCGTTGAAAGTGGTATGCGAAGCAAAAGAACTTTTCACGATGTTTGATGCCGACAAATCAAAATACAGCGATTTAACCGCTTATATGATGAACAATTTCGGTGACAAATGCAAAACAAGTAATGATACGGGAAATGTATATTTCTATCAGGATCTGAATTATGTCATTCTGCTGTATGTAGTGGAAACCGATGAGGTTGATCCACCGATAAGTAACATATTGGTAACGATATGCGACATAAACGATTATTACAGGGAACGTCAATAAATAACGAGGTGTAATTATGAAAATGAACAAGGAATTTATACTTAAAAATCTTATGGGAATTATATGTGCTGTGATAATTCTTGCACTGTTTCTTCCCTTTATGTCGGTAAAGGCGGAGGTTTCTGTCGGAGGATTCGGCGGCGGAAGCGCCGATCAGTCGATGAACGGCTTTTCGCTTGTGACGGACGGCGGAATTTTCGGCTTTGCGTTTATACTTTGCCTTGCGGCTGTAGCGGCAAGCTGTTATATCCCTCAGCTGAAGCCTTTCAGAAAGATTATATCCGCTATAGGCTCGGTGGCAGGTATCGTCTGCCTGTTCATAGCGCCCGGTTCGGCGGCATCAGCAGTAAATGCGGCGGCAGGCGGAGCGACCGCAGGCACGGGGGTATCCGCAAAGGTAGAACTTAACTATCTGATAGGCTTCTGGATAATACTTATTCTTATGCTCGCCCTTATAGCAATGTCGGTAATACAGTTCTTAGGGCTTAAGGGTAACAAGGTATTTGATGCAGTAAACTCAGCCGAAGATGAAAACGGCACTGCGGGCGTATCTCTGCCGTCAATAAACACTGACGGAATAAAGTCGGCGATAGGTTCAGTGAATGCCGACAGCATAAAGAATATGGCACAGAATGCCGCAGGAAGCATCGCAGGTGCGGCAGGAAATTTCAAGGATAAAGCGTCACAGGCGGCGGCAAATATGCAGAATCATTCAGGCACAGCGTCTGCAAAGAAGGAAGATCCGAAAGCGATAATGGAGCAGATAAAACAGCTTCACGAAATGAAAGAAAACGGTATACTTACGGAAGAAGAGTTTGCGGAAAAGAAGAAGGAGTTCCTCGAACGGCTGTAAGCGATTGAATTCCTGCCATAAATAGTGTATAATTATATATACTATGATATACACAAACGGAGGAACTGCAATGGGAAAAACGTCAAACTGCCTTAAAATGCTACAGATTTTAAGCTCGGGCAGAGTGTATAAGGGGCAGGAACTGGCTGATATTCTTGAAACAAACGTCCGAAATATAGCCGAGTACCGCACAGAGCTTGAAATGGCAGGTTATTATATAGAGGGCATCCCCGGCAAATACGGCGGATACCGTCTGATAACGCAGAGCGTGATTCCTACGGTAAGGCTCAATGAAGCCGAACAGCGTGCGTTATCCTCCGGAGCGGAATATCTTAAGAGCCGCAACGATTTCCCTTACTCAAGCGATTATGAAAAAGCGATGGGAAAGGTCTTTGCGGCGGTAAAGCACGAACAGCCGCAGGAAATATCCGTTGCCAACCGTTTTCCGCTTGCCGTTGACGAGCAGGAGCTTAGCAGACGGTATGATACGGTGGCGCAGTGCATCGCTCACAGAAAAGAGCTTGAGATGGATTATCTGTCGTTGTCAAACAAGGTGTCGCACCGCCGCTTTGATCCGTATAAGCTGTTTATGTATAACAATGCGTGGTTTGTGCTGGGGTATGATAAAAAGTCGTACGAGATCCGCTATTTCAAGCTGAGCCGTATTCAGTCAATGGTTGTCACGGAAAACCGCTTCACAATTCTTGCGACATACAAGGAAAGCGACTATCTTGACGATTTCGGTATGAAAAAGAACGGCGAATGGTATGAGATAGTTATGCTGCTGCACGGCAGATATGCGATGCTCGCCCGTGAACGTATCTACGGCAGAAATCAGACGGTTACGCCGATAGACGAAGATACAACAGAGCTTCGTTGCACAATGCAGAATGAAGAGAATATTATGTGCTTTGTGATGGGGTTCGGAAGTCACTGCGAGGTCGTTTCACCGCAGTGGTTGAAAGATAGGGTGAAAGACGAGGCGGAGAATATATTAAAGCAAAATACGCAGTAATCCATATAATGTAAAAATCACCCGATGCTAAAATGCATCGGGTGATTCAGTCTGTCGATAAACCCACGCACCGCCAAAAATACAGATAAATAATCTGACGCAAAATTAAAATAGGATAAGTAATAGAATTTCGCACAGCCGTAAAAAACGGCTGTGCGAAAGCATTTTTGCTTATAGCGTCAATCGCCCCTCAACGTACCTTTGTACGCTTATCGGGGCGATTTCCTTGTCTGCGTGTGTTTCTCGACGTCTGCATCGTGCCGAAAAATACTTTTTCGACACGATGAGCACCCTTTGAAAACAAAAGGTGCTGTCGCTTTATTTGTTATGCTTTTTCGATCGGTATCCATATCTCCGAGTAGGTATCCTCAGGCTTGTCTGCGGGCGGAGTATACATTTCAAGGTTGTAATATCCGCTCAGCTTATAGCCCTTAAGATTAGGAAGCCATTCGCTCCATATCTTTGTGTTAAGGCTTTGCAAAGCGTTTGGTAATGCGCCTTTGCAGGGAAATACAGCCCACGTTCCGGCAGGAAAGGTATACGTTTCGCAACCGTCGGGAATGTCCTTCCACGGAAGATAAGCGTCCGCTATCATATAAGTGAATGTTTTCTCGTCGCAATATATACACGCTCCGAAATCTCCTCGGATTTTTTCACCGCCGCCGTTTTTATAATGCTCGTCCCAGAGCGTTGGGATAACATTATAGGATATTGAAGTGTCGTTTTCAATAGGTGTTGTCACGCCTACAACGGTAAATGCAGGCTTTTCGGTAATTCTGTAATCAATCATAGTTCCGCCCTCCAGTGTAAGTTTAAGCTTTATAGGTGCAAAGGAGCGCAGTACAGTGCCGTGTTCCTTTGCGGCGGAAGGGGTAATTCCGTGAAACTTAGTGAACGCACGGGCAAAGCTGTCGGGCGAGTCGTATCCGTATTTTAACGCAACGTCAATAACCTTTGCGTTTCCTTGCGACAGTTCCTCGCCGGCAAGAGAAAGCCGCCTGTATCGGATATATTCGCCTATTGTGAAGCCGCACAGCACACAGAATATCTTCTGAAAGTAAAACGTTGAAACAAACGCTTTTTCAGCCGCCTTTTCAATGTTAATTTCGCCGTCCAGATTATTTTCAATGTAGCTTACTGCCTCGCCTATTCCTGCGGTCCAGTCGTTCATGCTTATCGCCCCTTTCCATGATTGAATTATATCACGGTATTCCTGATATTACCCGACATTTATTGCAATTATCGGCAGGATGTTAAAAAACAGCCCCGCTATGAAGCAGGGCTTTTTTTTAAATCGGTTCTTTTACCTCGTCAGTTTTACCCGGCAAAGTATTTTTCAGATATTTCTCTGCCTCCTGCACGGGCATAGGCTTTGCATAAAGATAGCCCTGCGCCGTATCGCATCCGCAGTTTTCGAGGAACTGCGCCTGATCTGCGGTTTCAACACCCTCCGCAATAAGCCCCAGACCTACGTCCTTGGACATTGAGATAGTGTGCATTATTATCTTTTTCCCGCGATCGTTTGACATATGCGTCGAGAAGAATTCACGGTCGAGCTTCAGTACATCAAACCTTGTATCCTGAAGCGTGTTCAGCGAGGAGTAGCCCGAGCCGAAGTCGTCCATCAGCAGAACAAAGCCATGCTCCTTTATCTTTTCAGTCATACGCAGTGTTGTGTCATTTTCTATGCTTTCGGTTATTTCAAGCTCAAGCAGATGCTTCGGCAGACGATATTTCTCAATAAGCCCGTCAAGAACATTGAGGAATGATTCATCGTCAAGGTTTGCACGAGAAACATTGACCGAGATCGGAAGCGGCGTGAAATGCCTGTCTATCCAGTCACGCAGTACCATGCAGGCACATTCCCAAACATAAGCGTCCAGCTTTGTGATAAATCCGTTTTCTTCAAACAGCGGTATAAATCCGTTCGGGTATATCATCCCCCTTTCGGGACTTTGCCACCTTACAAGCGCTTCATAGCCGATAGCTTCGCCGCTGGAAATGCTGAACTTCGGCTGAAGATAGATGATAAATTCGTTGTTGTCTAAAGCTTTTTTCATGTGCGACTCGACAAACTTGCGTTCCTTTATCGCCTTCTGCATATTCTTGTTATAGAATGCAACGCTTTCAAGAGCGTTTTTCTTGATAGATTGTCTTGCCATAGCGGCACAGTCGCACATCGTTCTGACAGATATGCTCCTGTCCTCTATAAGATAAATACCGAACACGAATTCATAGCTGTATTGGCGGAAATTCTTCAGGCAACGCTGAAGCTCGGATATAACGGAGAACAACCCGTCCTTATCTTCATAAGGAGTCAGAAGTGCAAAGACATCACCGCTCATTCTTGCTCCCACCTGCTTTTTTCCGCAGAAGTTGCTGAGCTGACGTGATATGAACTGGAGCATTTCTGTTCCTGCATCTTCGCCGTAGTTTTCGTTTATCAGCTTGAAACGCTTAATATCGAACTGTACAAGAGCAAATTTTGTGTCGGGGTATGCCGTGAGCCTTTGCGAGATCATATCGTGGAACATTATCGGATTATCGGTAGTGGTGTAATAATCCAGAATTTCTATGCTCATTATTTCGTTGATTTCGAGTTTTTTGATAGAACCGGCTATCTCTTCCATTTTACCGTCCTTGCCCGAAAGCTGTACATAAATACCGTACCATTCAGGCTTGTCACCTTCGCACAGACGTATATTTACGGATAAAGATGTATCGGTGATCTTATCGTCAAAGGAGTCCTTTATTTTACGGCAGAAGCTGTCATAGATGAGCTTGTCGTCGGGGTGTATCGCTCCGCTCAGCCATATCGCACGCAGAGGTCCCACAGATGAGGATTTAATGCACTTTGGCATATGATCGTTCTCTATGATGTACCATTTGAAGTTGAGATAGTCCATATAGAAATAGGTGCATCTGTCAAACTGCGAGAATATTTCGTGTATTCTGCTGCGATAATCTTCGAGCATCGCAGCAGGCTTTTCCTGAGCTTCGGGTACAGGCTGAAAGACGGGACCACGCTCGCCCTTCTTCATCCTTTTCTGCTCGTACATAAGCCGGTCGGTGCTTCGCATAAGCTCGTTTACATCTTCAACACTGCTCACCGTGCCGTATGATCCGCCCTACGCTTATAGACACATCATAAGGCTTTCCTGCACTGCGGTTGAACTTGTCGATCTCCGTCTGTATCTCACCGACAAGCCTTGACAGCTCACGCTGTTTATCGGTGTTATACGGCACTGTCAGTATAAATTCATCTCCGCCGAATCTGGCGCATATACCGTCTTTTCCGCAGCCTGTCTTTATAGCGTCAGCCACTGCCTTTATAGCTATGTCGCCCTCAGAGTGACCGTATGTATCGTTTATCTCTTTGAGCCTGTCCATATCGCAGGATACAAGGATAACATTACACTTTTCGTTTCCAAGCATAAGCTCGCTTATACGCTCAAAATATCCCCTTCGGTTATAGATGTTTGTAAGCGGATCTATCAAGTGCGTGAGCGAAAGCTCGTTGTTTGCGTTTCTCAGAAGATATTCTATGCGGAAGTTTTCAAGCGCCTGGTTTATAGATTCCACCAGTCGCTGAACATAGTAGAAGCTGCCGGGATTTACAAGAAGATCGTCCGCAACGGCGGCATAATAGCCTATGACCTGCTCCTGAAAATGCAGAGGGCAGAACATAATGGTATTATATCTTTTGATAAGATCGTTGAGGTCGGGAAGAACCTTCTTTGCCGGATAATTTATCTTGTAGCTGTAATCGTCCCACATTCTTATAACGTGTGCGGTCATATTTTCGGTGAAAACGCTGTGATACGCTTTAGGTATGACGACTGATTCCTTGGTGAGAAAATCATCGTTCAGGCATAGTGCCGCACGGTAGTTGAAATATCTGCCCATAGTTTTTGTAAGCTCATCGAGCCTGTCGCAGTTTACTGTATGGGTACAAAGCGACGCCATCTTGCTCTCTGCGTCAGAGAGGGCAAGATTATATTTATTCATATGCTCCAGCTTTTCATTGGTATAAGCTACGTCAAAACCGCAGCAGCCACAGCTCTGACCGAGTATCATAGAGAAATGGATATGCTTATCGGACGGTTTTTCACTGCCCTTGATATATCCGTATGCGGTATCGGCAATGGTTGTCGCAAGCTCATCTGCGTCCATCTGTGCAGTGGTCAGTCTGGTGGTGGAATAAATGCGCTCCTGATATATAGCGTCAAATCCCGTGACTATTATATCCTCGGGAATTTTCATACCGTGTTCTTCAAGAGCTTTCATTGCGGTGATAGCCATAGTGTCGTTTGCACATATTATAGCCTGAGGCATTTTTCTTCCGCAGACAATAAGGTCCGAGATGGTCTTTTTTGTCGGCGCATCCCAGAAATCTCCGTAGCCGAGCATTGTTTTTTCGTTAAATTCAATATTGTGACGTGCAAGAACACGCTTGAAAGCCTCAATTCTTTCTTCGGAGAAGGAGTTGCCTTTTGTGCCTGCCATAAAAAACAGGTCGGTGCATTTATGCTCTGTTATGACGTGTTCCACTACCGACTCAAGCGACCTGCCATAGTCGTATGTTATATTTGTACAGCCGTTGTGACTGCCGTCAAGCATTATTACGGGTATTTTTGCGGCGTTTGCATATCTTATGATAGTGTCGGTTACCCATTCGCTCTTTATAGTTTCGGGCATAATGACAAGAACATCTACAATATCGAGGTTAATAAGATGATAGACGCTTGCCTCTCCCTTTGAATACGGTGTATCATAAAACATATCTGTAAATGCGTTGAATATCATAACCTTGAAGCCTTTCTTTATCAAAGCGTCCGAGGCTACTTTTACAATATGTGCAGCGTGGTCATTCTGCATTCCCACAAGACATATCCCTGCTACTGCGTATTTATGAAATTTGCCGATGTACAAGCAATCCACCTCCTGTCTGTATTTCTTTTCTGATTACACATAGATAATTGTACCATAAAATAGTATTAAAGTCAAGATTATAGTGGAACTTGCACAAATTTTTGTAAATTCAGCCGCCGTGTTTGTACAGGCTGTAATATTGCTTTAGGCGGGATATACCTGCTGTATTTTACGTCAACGATAAAACGCTGTGAATTACGGGTTTTTTCATCTTTTACTTGCAAATACCCCTTTACTTATGGTACAATAACAATATACTGCCGTAATAGCGAATTATCGCTTTACTATGATAAATTATCGGAAGATTAAGGAAGAATTAAATATGACCGGCGAACAGATAATGAAGGTTACGGGGATACTCCTGGAAAACCTTATCCCCACACTTAAGATTTTCGGCTTTACGTTGCTTTTTTCAATACCGCTCGGACTTATCGTTGCGGCGCTGAAGATGTGCAGGTTCAAGCCGATATCGTGGCTTACAAATCTATACATACTCATAATGCGTGGAACACCGCTTATGCTCCAGATCATAGTTGTCTACTATGCACTGCCGTTTTTAAAGACGGCTACCAAAGGCTCTGGCGGATTCGTAGAAAGTCTGCTGAGCGGCGTTGACCCTGCCGCAGAGAGCTTTATGTTCACTATGGTAATTATCGCATTCGTGCTGAACTATGCGGCATATTTTGCCGAGATATTCAGGGGCGGCATAGAGTCTATACCGAGAGGTCAGTATGAAGCGGCGGCGGCTCTGGGAATGACAAAGGCGCAGACGTTCTTCAGGATAATTCTCCCGCAGGTAATAAAGCGTATCGTTCCTGCTTCATCAAACGAAGTAATTACGCTTGTAAAGGATACATCGCTTGCAAATGTCGTTGCTTACTCGGAAATAATGCTTGCGGCAAAACAGCAGATGATGAACTACAGCTCGCTCGTTCCGCTGTTTATTGCAGGTGTTTTCTATTTCGTAATGGCTACTGTGCTGACAGCGCTGTTCGGCTTTATCGAAAAGAAACTGAACTACTACAGATAAGGAGCAGGCGGAATGTCAATACTCAGTATAAAGAATCTATCAAAGAGCTTCGGAAAGCTCGAAGTTTTAAACGATATTTCATTCAATGTGGAGAAGGGCGAGGTAATATCTATAATAGGTCCGTCGGGAAGCGGAAAATCAACGCTCCTGCGCTGTATAAATCAGTTTGAGAAGATAGACAGCGGCGAGTGCGAGATATGCGGCATCACTATGACAAGAAACGATGAAAACGGCAAGGCGGTATATGCCGACAACAAAACGCTCCACGATATAAGGCTTAAAATCGGTCTTGTGTTCCAGAACTTCAACTTGTTTCCGCATATGTCGGTGCTGAAGAATATCACAGAGGCACCTGTCCATGTGTTAAAGCAGGACAAGATGCAGGCAGAACAGACGGCTATGGAGTTGCTCGGCAAAATGGGACTTGCGGATAAGGCAAACGAATACCCGTGCAATCTGTCGGGCGGACAACAGCAGCGTGTATCAATTGCAAGAGCGCTTGCACTAAGCCCCGAGCTTCTTTTCTTTGATGAGCCGACGTCTGCGCTCGACCCTGAACTGACCGGCGAGATATTAAAGGTAATAAAGAGCCTTGCGGAAGAAAAGATGACTATGGTTATCGTAACTCACGAAATGCAGTTTGCAAGCGAGATTTCCGACCGTGTAATATTTATGGACGGCGGATATGTTATTGAGAACGGCACTCCCGACGAGGTATTCAACAACAGCCGGAACGAGCGTACACGTCAGTTCCTTGAAAGGTATCATTCCTGATATTACTTGACGATACCCGGCAATTATGATAAAATATCTGTTATACGTTTACGCACACAGTAATTATATGGAAGGAAACTAATATGAAGGTACTCCTGTTTTCAGAAGGTATGAACCTTATCAAAATATCCGGTCTTGGCAGAGCAATCATGCACCAGCAGAGAGCAATGGAGCTTAACGGCATAGAATATACGCTCGACCCTAAGGACAGCTATGATGTTGTTCACATAAACACGCTCGGACTGAAATCTAAGCATCTTGCGAAAAAAGCAAAAAAGGCGGGCAAGAGAGTGGTGTACCACGCTCACTCAACGCAGGAGGACTTCCGTAATTCGTTCATCGGCTCGAATCTTATTTCGGGACTTTTCAAGAAGTGGATATGCAGCTGCTACCGCAGGGGCGATGTTATAGTGACTCCGACCGAGTATTCAAAGTCGCTGATAAGAGGCTATGGGCTGACCGCACCGATCTATGCCGTATCCAACGGTATTGACCTTGCGAGATATGAGCCTAAGGAAAACGACAGGGAGGCATTCCGCAAAAAGTTCGGTTTAAAGGACGATGACAAGGTCGTAATCTCCGTAGGACTTTACTTTGAACGTAAGGGTCTTCTCGATTTTGTTCAGATGGCAAAGGATATGCCCGACTATAAGTTTATCTGGTTCGGCAAAACTCCGCTTTACAGCGTGCCGCATAAGATAAGAAAGGCGGTAAAGACAAAGCTGCCGAATCTGACATTTGCTGGCTATGTACAGCCCGATGAACTGAAACAGGCTTATGTCGGCTGTGACGTGTATATATTCCCTACCTTAGAGGAAACAGAGGGCATAGTGCTTCTTGAGGCGCTTGCGGCGAAGGCAAATGTTATCGTCCGTGATATACCTGTATTCGACTGGTTAAACGGCGGTACAGATTGCTATAAGGCAAAGGATAAGGACGAATTCGAGCGTATGATAAAGGAGATTTACGAGGGCAAGCTCCCGTCACTGCGTGAGAACGGACGCAAGGCAGTTGAAAATATGGATATAAAGAAGATCGGCGAAAAGCTGGTGAAGATTTATAACGGCACCGCCGAGGGCGGAGATTGATAAAAGCGCCAAGAACTCTATTGATACAAAAAACGGACACTCCCAAAAGAGTATCCGTTTTTTTATGCTATTTTTTAATATCAACAAACACAAGCTCCGGTCGGTTGAATATCCTCGGTACCGCTATCAATGTCGATGGCTTCCAAAGCCCTCTGCTGACAATATGCGCGGTGTCGCCGTGCATATAAACGCCTGCCGTGTATTTCGGGAATACTCCCTGACCGGGCGCAAAAACGCCGTCAATAAGTCCGGGTATTCTCCATTGACCACCATGAGCGTGACCCGACAGAACTATATCAAAGTTGCCCTTTAAATATTCGTCTATCTGTTCGGGAAAGTGAGCGATAAGTATTCTTGTACGCTTGCTGTCTTTTTCCGAAGTCACGGCATCAAGCTGGTTTACAAGCTCGCCGTTTACCTCGTCATAGGTGTGAGCATCGTATATTCCGCAGATTTCGGTTTCGTTTCCGTTGATATTAATGACCGTACCGTTTCCTTCAAGCACGGTAACTCCGAAGTCCGACATCTGCTGTTTTATTCTTGCGCTGTCGCCCCTTGCATTTTCGTGGTTTCCGATAGTGTAGAAGCACGGATAACGCTTTACGAGATATTTCACAAGAATGTATGAGTTTTCGGGCAGGTCGTCCTGCGTTTTATCCGCAAGATCTCCGCCGAATACGACTATATCGGGTTTTGCACCGTCTATCGCATTTTTAAGCTCCGACTGACTTTTCCCGAAAAGGCTGTTGTGCAGGTCCGAAACAAATGCAATGCGTACAGGCGATGATACCTTCCCGCTTTTTATCTCGTAGGTCGTTGTCTGCAGCCGCATATCACAGGCGACAAGTCCTAAAGCGGCAAGAGCCGCTCCCGCAACTCCTGCGGCACAGCCTACAGCTATTCTTTTCTTTGTCTTTTTTGTGAGCGTAAAATCACCTCTTAATATCCGCCCGAGCCGTCAAGGCTGGGGTCATTCTCAATCCAGCTTTCAACATTGATGACCTTGTATTCGTTTGCTGAGGTGCGGATAAATACATCCTTGATACCTGCGTTTATTATAAGACGCTTACACATTGAGCAAGGCTCAACCTCTCCGCAGAGCGTGCCGCCTGAGGTCATATCGTGACAGGCAAGGAAAAGCGAAGAACCTATCATATCCGTCCTTGACGCACTGATTATACAGTTTGCCTCTGCGTGAACCGAGCGGCAAAGCTCGTAACGCTGACCTTTCGGAACGTTCAGCTTTTCACGGGTGCATATTCCGAGGTCGGAACAGTTTTTAAGGCCTCTCGGCGCTCCGTTGTATCCTGTGGCGATTATCTCATCGTTGTGTACTATTATTGCACCGAAATTCCTGCGCAGGCAGGTTCCCCGCTCACATACCGTTTCGGCTATGTCAAGGTAGTAATTTATCTTATCTCGTCTTTCCATAGTTTAACCTTTCTGAAATAGGGCTGAGCTTATATCAAGTTTAATATAACATAAATACTGCCCTTTTGTCAATCGAAAACAGCAGGTATAAATATGAAAAACCGCCGTGAAAAAATCACGGCGGTAAGCATTAATCTGTTTTCTTTGCGTCGGGGAGCATATACTTCTCACTGAAAACAGTGAACTTTCTGCGGAACTCCTCGTTGTTTGTAGCTTTGAGGTCGCTTATATAGCTATGTGTGTCAAAGCTGTTGTCATGTATCTGTATCATACAGACTGCAATATTTGAGCAGTGGTCTGCCACTCTTTCGTAATTCGTGATAAGGTCGGTTAGCACAAAGCCCATTTCAATGGTGCATTTGCCTTTACGCAGACGCTTGACGTGTCTGTTTCTAATCTCGGTACGCAGATTGTCGATTACTTCTTCAAGAGGTTCGACCGATTTTGCCTGCTCAATATCTCCATGCTCGAATGCCGTAATGGCGGTATCGAGTATTTCGTTTAAAGCACCGTTGAAAATGTGTATTTCCTCAATAGCCTTCTTCGAGAACGAAAGGCCCTTCGTATGCATTTCCTTTGCACATTCACTAATATTGACAGCGTGGTCCGATATACGCTCAAAGTCGCTGATGCAGTGCAGCAGCATATTTACCGTCTGGCTGTCGCCGGGGGTAAGGTTCTTGGAACCCAGCTGTAACAGGTAACTGCCGAGCTTGTCCTCATAGACATCGACTTTTTCCTCGTTCTCGTTTACTATTTCGACATCGCGATCGTTATATTTGGACATAAGCCCCATTGAGAGCTTCAATGTATCTCTTGCACAGTCTGCCATTCTGACAGCTATTGACTTGCACTGCTCCAGAGCAACTGAGGGAGTTGCAAGGAAACGGGGGTCAAGTATCTGGAACTCGTTTTTCGGAGCACTATCGTCCTTCTTGTCACGCACTGAGATATATGCGAGCTTTTCGAGCAGCTTCATAAACGGTAACCAGACTATCGTTGCAAAGATATTGAATACGCTGTGCATTATCGCTATGCCTGCCTGGTTTGCAGATTGTTCAAAGAACTCGAAGGGGAATATAGCGTTTATGATATAGAACAGTACCATAAATACTATAGTGCCGATGAGGTTGAAGTAAAGGTGAACAAGTGCGGCACGCTTTGCGTTCTTGTTTGCACCGATTGCAGAAAGCAGTGCGGTAACGCAGGTACCTATATTCTGTCCCATGATTATCGGCAGGGCAGTGCTGTAAGTAACCGCTCCCGTAGCGCACATAGCCTGCAGGATACCGACAGACGCAGATGAACTCTGAATAACGGCTGTAAGCACAGCGCCTGCAATAACGCCAAGCACGGGATTTGAGAACATAGTGAGAATGCTCTTGAACTGTTCGTTGTCAGCCAGCGGCGCAACGGCGGAACTCATCGTTTCCATACCGAACATAAGTATCGCAAAACCCATAAGGATAGTACCTATATCCTTTTTCTTGCTGGATTTTGACATCATTATAAAGAAAATGCCGATTATCGCCAGTATAGGCGTGAAAGATGTGGGCTTGAGCAGCTGCATGAAAATGCTTTCACCCTGTATTCCTGTCAGTGACAACAGCCACGATGTCATAGTAGTACCTATATTGGCACCCATAATAACACCGATAGCCTGCGACAGTCGCATAATACCCGAGTTTACAAAACCGACTACCATTACTGTGGTTGCCGATGATGACTGGATTACTGCTGTGACTAAAGCTCCGAGCATGATGGCTTTGAAAGGGTTGGAGGTCATTTTTTCGAGAATTCGCTCAAGGCGGCTTCCCGACAGCTTTTCAAGGCCCTGTCCCATTGCGTTCATACCGAACAGGAACAGCGCAAGTCCTCCGACCATAGTCAGAATGCCGAAAATATCCATAGTTTTCCTTTCCAGACTTGTCTTCTTTTGATTTTTTTGCTTTGCCGTCGGATATGCGGCAAGCGTTTTCTTTTGTTCTTATAGCGAATCCGTCTTACTTTGCCGTTACATCTTTGTAACAGCGATATTATAGCCGGATTACAGCTTCTTTACTTAAAACACACAGACTTATCCCCGTGAATAAGGCTTTCGTCTTATACGGGGGTCCGCTTTATATCAGATTTATATTACGGCAAGCGTGAATACGACTGTGCCGAACGTATATTCTACGGGTATTGTAAGCGTGAACTTCGATTTTATACCGCTTACAGCCGATGATGTGGTCGTTTCCGGCGGATTAAGTCCTATTTCCTTGCCTGTAGTTTCGGAAATATTGACGTTATAAAGACCGTTGCTGAGGTTTAAGAATTCGCTGATAGCGTCATTTGCATAGTCCATATCGGTTATTTCTTCCTCTGCAAAACGGCTTGCAAATACTGCGGCCGCCTTGTTGTCGGCTGTTATAGCCGATACTGCGTTGAAATCGCCGCAAAGCTCCTGTATCACCGCCGTATCGTTGCTGTCTGTAACGGCTGACTGTAAGGGAGTGAAATCATCGCCAACAAAACGGATAAGATTCTTGAACAGAACATTTACATATTCAGAGCAATAATCCTTGTATTCGCCCTCGATAGCAAAGAAAGAAGAAATAACGTTTTCTGTCTTTTCGTTGTTTTCGTTGCTGAAGTCCTTGTCGGTAAGTCCGTTTTCTTTTTTGTAGTCGTTGAGAACGGTTTCAAACTCCTCGTTTGTAAGACAGCCCATATCAACTAGCGCCTGTCCGAGTAAAAGGCATCCGGTCTTCTGGCTCGAAAGAAGCTCTTCGACCTGTGCTTCGGTAAGATAGCCCATATCAACGGCAATATCACCTATTCTCTTGTCTACCGTTGCCTGCTTCTTATGTACTGCGTCAACCTGCTTTGCCGTCATATAGCCTGCGTTGATGGCAAGCACGCCCAGCTTTACTCTTGTTGTGTCCTTCTTTTCGAGAGCAACACGGAGATTTGCGGGTGAAACGATTTTCCTGTTTAACAGATAGCTGCCGAAAAACTGTGTGAACATCGCTTAAGCCTCCTTCTTGAAATAGTTGTCGAGGAGCTTGTAAAGCTGTTCTTCGTCAACGGGTTTCTGTAAAAAATCGTTAGCGCCGAGCTTGATAGCCTCGGAGAGATTGCCTACGGTGCCGACCGATGTAGCCATAATAACAACGGCGTCGGGCGAATTTGTCTTGATCAGCTTGAGTGCCTCAACTCCCGAAAGCTCAGGCATTACGATGTCCATAAAAGTAACATCGGGTACGATGTCTGCAAACTTTTCAACCGCCCGCGCACCGTCGCTTGCCTCGAAAATCTGAGTGAAGCCGTATGCGGTAAGAAGTTTTTTCATCTTGTTTCTGACCATCATTGAGTCATCGCATACAAGAACCTTTGCTTTTGAAATATTTTTTTCCATATTTCTTTTCCTTCCTGACCTCTGAATTTATATCATAATAATATTTACCCGTTTTAAACGCCGAACACGAACAGATAGCTCAGCGCAAACCATTCCCGTACCCAGTAAACAGGAACAAGATACCACGGCGTAGCGGCGCTGACGCATTTAACGTCATAGCCAAGACTTTCGGCTTGCAATCTCGCCCGCCACTGATGAAAGCCGTCGGTCACGATAGCTATTCTTAGCGGCTTCTCACTGTCTTCAAGAATCTGTTTTGAAAACAGCAGGTTTTCGTAGGTGCTTGAAGACTTGTCCTCTTTTGTGATACGGCTTTCCGATATGCCGTCATTAACGAGTGCTTCATACATAGCCTCGGCCTCGCTGATATGCTCGTTATCGCCCTTACCGCCCGAAACGATGCAGTCGGCTTTAGTATCCGCCGACAGATAGCTGCAGGCTGCGTCAAGGCGGCGCCTGAGCATAAGGCTCGGGCCGTCACGTCTTACCTGACAGCCAAGCACTATTACCGTGCGTGAGCCGTCCTTTTCGGGTGCGTCGTTCATATTTGCAATCATAAAAGCCGAGAGCGTTATCGCATATACCGCAAGTACGCCGTATATGATAAGCACGGCACGGAAGATATATCTCACAGCTTTTTTTGCGTTGCTGAACAGCTTCGGGGTGAATATACCGAGAAGCACAGTTACACCGCCTATTACAAACCCGAAATAAGAGCCTGTGTTAAGCGTTCCGCTGAAAAGCGGTATTATGAACATTGTCAGCACTATCGCACCTGTGACAATGAGCGTATATGACAGTATCCTTACCGGTTTTGATGAGCAGTCCGATATTCTGACCATATCGCTTCTTACTTTGAAAGGAGCTTCTTTACTCTCTGCATAGCTTCAACCGTGTTTTCGTGAGTGCCGAATGCAGTAAGTCTGAACCAGCCGTCGCCGTTCTTGCCGAAGCCTGCGCCGGGAGTGCCGACAACCTCGGCTTCGTTCAGGAGCTTGTCGAAGAATGTCCAGCTGTCCATTCCGTCGGGGCATTTGAACCAGATGTACGGGCTGTTCTTGCCGCCTGTATACTTGATTCCAAGCTCGTCGAACGTTTCGCTCATAACCTTTGCGTTTTGCATATAGTAAGCTATTGTAGCTCTTGTCTGCTTGTAGCCTTCTTCTGTGAATACAGCCTCTGCGGCACGCTGAACGGGATAGGAAACGCCGTTGAACTTGCTTCCCTGTCTTCTGCACCATAACTGCATAAAGCTGATTTCTTCACCGGTGGGAGTTTCAAGCATAAGCTCCTCGGGGATAACGGTATAACCGCATCTTGTACCGGTAAAGCCTGCTGTCTTGGAAAGCGAGCATATCTCTATAGCGCACTTTCTTGCTCCTTCTATCTGGAAAATCGAGCGGGGAAGTGTTTCATCGGAGATAAACGCTTCATAAGCCGCATCAAAGATAATTACGGATTTATTCTTTATAGCATAGTCTACCCATACCTTGAGCTGTTCTTTTGTATAAACAGAGCCTGTGGGGTTGTTGGGTGAGCAAAGATAGATAAGACCGGGTTTCATAGATTCGTCGGGCATAGCGGCAAATCCGTTGTCTTCCGTAGAGTTTACATAGTGAACTGTTCTTCCGCCCATTACGTTTGAGTCAACATATACAGGATATGCGGGGTCTGTTACGACAACGCCCTCGTTTTCGCTGAAGATGTCGCCTATGTTGCCGCAGTCGCTCTTTGCACCGTCGCTTATCAGCACTTCTTCGGGAGAAACGGTTACGCCGAAGCTCTTGTAGTAGCCTGCAACCGCTTCACGAAGGAAGTCGTAGCCCTTACCGCTGTCCTCATAACCTCTGAATGTTTCCTTTACGCCCATTTCGTCAGCGGCTTTCTTCATAGCCTCAACTACAACGGGAGCCAAAGGCTGTGTAACGTCGCCTATACCCATCTTTATAATTTTATTATCGGGGTGAGCGGCAATGTACTCTCTTACTCTCTTGCCTATTTCGATAAAAAGATAGCTTTTCTTGAGATTTAAAAAGCCCGGATTCATCTTTGCCATTTGCGTTAAGTTTCCTTTCTTTCTGTAATCGGCGTGTCTTTATATCGACACAGATATACACAATATCATTATATCCGCTGTAACCTCAAAAGTCAAGAAATAACGGCACTTAAAACTATCCAAATAATAAGAGCATTTTACGGTAATTTTACTCAAAATTCAGAAAATGCGGGCAGAACTACACTTATTTAATATAATTTCTGCGATACATCTTGAAATTCCTGCGTAAATAGTGTATAATAGTCTAATAATACAGATACAGCCTCCGCTTTTCCTTTGCGGAGGCCGTATCTTTTATTTCGGAACAAATTCTATTTTTAACTTCATGTCCATTCCTGCGGCAAGCCTGCACAGCGTTCTGAGCGAAGGGTTGGAATTTCCGTTTTCCAGCTTGCTTATGTCGCCCTGAGCTATTCCCGTCTTTTCCGATAAGGTCTTTTGTGTTATACCTTTTGATTTTCTTGCGTCTATAATCGCCCTTATGAGCGCATATTCAGGCTCAAGAGCGTCATATTCCGTTCTGAAGCATTCGTCTTTGAGCTGTTCGTTAAGATAATCGTTGAAATTGGTAGCCATATCTGTTCCTCCTCACGCTATGATTTGTTTTTGCTCAGATAATCTCTTCTGTAATTCTCGGCTTTTTCTATTTCCGACTGCGGTGTTTTCTGCGTTTTCTTGACAAAGCCGTGTGTAAGTATAGCTTTCCGACCCGAAACAAAAAAATACAGAACTCTTGTTATATCTGTGCTGACTTTTGCTCTGAGCTCAAATATCCCGTCATTCAGATGCTTTGAATACGGCTCACGCAACTCGTATCCGTAATCACGCAGAAGTTCAACGGTTCGTATCATTTTTGCCCTCATTTTATTGTCAAGTCCGTCAAGAAATTCTTTAGCCGGCTCTGTACCGTCGTCTTTCTTGTAAAAGATGATTACAAATTCTTCTTTTTCTTCTATATCTATCACCGCTTTTTAAATTTATATAGGATATTTTCTATATTCATTATACGTCTTATTCGCCGGAATGTCAATACCGAAATAGGATCTTTCGATACTTATTTAATATAATTTCTGCGATACATCTTGAAATTCCTGCGTAAATAGTGTATAATTTTGAATGTGTGACGTTCCCGAAAAGTTAATATTACGTTAATCGTAACGTGGCACAATTACAGTCAGAATCGGCATATAGCCGTATAAATTCCCGGAAGGAAAAGAACAGATGTTGCATATAGGACTTGACGTAGGTTCAACTACCGTTAAAATTGCGGTGCTGGACGATGAAAATAATGCCGTATACAAGAATTATCAGAGGCATTATTCGGATATAAAAAAGACAATTGCAGAGGTTCTCGGCGGATGCCTTGAAACCATAGACGAGAAGAACGTGACCGTTGCGGTAACAGGCTCGGGCGGTATCTCGGTATCGCACTGGCTCGGAATACCCTTTGTGCAGGAGGTTTCCGCAGGAACAACGGCAATACAGACATTTATTCCTCAGACAGACGTAGCTATAGAGCTTGGCGGCGAGGACGCAAAGATTACATATCTCACAGGCGGTATCGAACAGCGTATGAACGGCTCGTGCGCAGGCGGTACAGGTGCGTTCATCGACCAGATGGCTTCACTTCTGAATACCGATATAACAGGCATAAACGAGCTTGCAAAGGACTACACGACTATATACCCCATTGCGTCACGATGCGGTGTTTTTGCAAAGTCGGATATACAGCCGCTGCTTAATGACGGTGCTAAAAAGAGTGATGTTGCCGCATCAATATTCCAGTCGGTCGTAAACCAGACGATAAGCGGACTTGCCTGCGGCAAGCCGATAAGAGGACACGTTGCGTTCCTCGGCGGACCGCTTCACTATCTTTCGGAACTCAGAAAGCGTTTCATCGAAACGTTACAGCTTGACGATGAACATATAGTTTTTCCGCCCGACGCAAATCTGTTTGTCGCTATGGGCGCATCTCTTGCGGAAAACCGTGAGGAGCTTTCCGTGGACAAGCTGAGGGACGATCTTAAGGCGCTTGCTACTGTCGAGGTACACGAGGTAGAAAGACTTGCACCCCTGTTCAAAGACGAGCAGGAACTTAAAGAATTCTGCGACAGACACGCAAAGGCGGTTATCCCCGTAAAAGAACTGTCTGAAGCCGAAGGTCCATGCTATCTTGGTATAGATGCAGGCTCTACCACAACAAAAGCTACTCTTATAAATAAAGACGGCGATATTCTCTATTCTCACTACGGAAACAATATGGGCGATCCGCTCAAATCCGTGATTGAGATAGTAAAAGACGTATATTCGAAAATGCCCGAAAAGGCATATATAGCAAAATCAACCGCTACAGGCTACGGCGAGCATCTCATAAAGGCGGCACTTGGTGTTGATTTCGGTGAGATTGAAACAATGGCGCATTACAAGGCCGCAGAGAAGATTCTGCCCGGCGTTGAGTTTATCCTTGACATAGGCGGTCAGGATATGAAGTGTATGCGTGTAAAGGACGGAGAAATAGAGAGCATACTTCTTAATGAAGCTTGCTCGTCCGGTTGCGGTTCGTTTATCCAGAACTTTGCAAATGCGCTCGGTATGCAGCCCGAAGAATTTGCTCAGATAGGCCTTTCGGCAAAAAGCCCCGTTGACCTCGGTTCACGCTGTACAGTATTTATGAACAGCCGTGTAAAGCAGGCTCAGAAGGAGGGCGCAAGCGTTGCGGATATATCCGCAGGACTTTCCTATTCTGTAGTTAAGAACGCTCTGTTCAAGGTTATCAAGATCCGTGACCCGAAGCAGATGGGCGAAAAGATAATAGTACAGGGTGGTACGTTTCTTAATAACTCGGTACTTCGTGCCTTTGAGCTTACCTGCGGCCGTGAGGTAGTACGTCCGGATAAGGCAGGTCTTATGGGCGCATACGGAAGTGCGCTTGTCGCTCTGTCCCGTGACGACGGCAAGGGCAGTACGTTAGCTCCGCTTGAAAAGCTTGAAAACTTCACTATTCAGAAAACGACCGCACGCTGCGGCAGATGTTCAAATAACTGCCTGCTTACTATCAGTAAGTTTGCAGACGGAACAAGATACATAACGAACAACCGCTGTGAGCGTGGCGCAGGTCTCGGAAGCAAGAGCAAGGAGCTTTTGCCCAACCTGTTCGACTATAAATACAAGAGATTGTTCGACTATGAGCCGCTCGACCCCGAAACAGCACCGAGAGGTGTAGTCGGAATTCCCCGTGTGCTCGGACTTTACGAGAACTATCCGTTCTGGTTCACGCTGTTCACAAAGCTTGGCTACAGCGTAAAGCTGTCGCCTAAATCAAGCCGTGAGATATATGACAGAGGTATCGAAACGATGCCCTCGGAGTCGGTATGTTATCCCGCAAAGCTGTCACACGGACATATAATGTCGCTTCTTGACGAGGGCGTGAAGTTTATATTCTACCCTGCGCTTCCCTATGAAATGGATAACGGCGGCGGAGGAGATAACCATTATAACTGCCCCGTTGTCGCAACATACAGCGAGGTTATAAAGAACTCCGTACCCGAGCTTCGTGCAGATGATATAACGTTTATGAACCCGTTTTTGCCTATATATGACGAGGACAGAATGCTTGAACGTCTTATCGAGGAGTTTATGCCGCTCGGTATAGGCGGTGCGGAAATAGGCGTTGCGCTCAAAGCCGCCTATGAGGAGGACAGACGCTTCAAGGACGATATACGCTCAAAGGGCGAAGAAGTGCTTAAGATGCTCAAGGAAAAGGGCAAAAAGGGCATCGTTCTTGCAGGCAGACCTTATCACGTTGACCCCGAAATAAATCACGGTATCCCCGAAATGATAAACGGCTACGGCTTTGCTGTGCTTACAGAAGACAGCGTTGCACATTTAGGTACGGTAGTACGTCCTATCCGTGTAGTAGACCAGTGGATGTACCACACAAGACTTTATGCGGCGGCTACGCTTGTAGGTCAGACACCGGAGCTTGAGCTTGTACAGCTTAACTCATTCGGCTGCGGACTTGACGCTATCACAACAGACGAGGTACAGGAGATACTGCAGGGCTACGGCAGAATGTACACCGTACTGAAGATAGACGAGGTAAATAATCTCGGTGCGGCAAGAATAAGACTGCGTTCGCTTATCTCTGTAATGGAGGAGCGTGAAAGAAACGGCATAAAGCCAGTACCGAAGTACAAGGGTTATATCCGTCAGCCTCTGTTCACAAAGGAAATGAAGAAGGACTATACGATTATAGCTCCTCAGATGTCGCCGTATCATTTTGAACTGCTTGAACAGGCATTCCGCTACTCGGGATATAATGTTGAGATACAGAAGAACTATTCAAAGGAAGTAGTAGACGAGGGATTAAAGTACGTCAACAACGATGCCTGCTACCCTGCTATTATTACTATAGGTCAGCTTCTCTATGCGCTCAATCACGGCAAGTATGACAAGGACAAGGTAGCGGTGCTTATCACCCAGACGGGCGGTGCCTGCCGTGCCACAAACTATGTCGGTATGCTCAAAAAGGCACTGAAGGACGCAGGACTTGACAATGTTCCGCTGATTTCGCTGAACGTTGTCGGAATGGAGAAGAATCCCGGCTTCACTCTGACGCTTCCGCTGATATACCGTGCTTTCATATCGGTAATTTACGGAGACCTGCTCAGCCGTTGCGTATATCGTGTACGTCCTTACGAGGCTGAAAAGGGCGCAACGAACAAGATGTATGAGAAGTGGAACGAAAAGCTGAAGGGCGAGATAAAGAGCCTGTCGCTTGCACGTTTCAACAAGAATGTAAAGGCTATCGTTGCCGACTTTGATTCTATCCCTACGCTTGATATTGAAAAGCCCCGTGTCGGAATTGTCGGTGAGATACTTGTAAAATACCACCCTGCCGCAAACAACAACGTTGTAGAGCTTGTCGAGGCTGAGGGCGCAGAGGCTGTAGTACCCGACCTTATGGGATTCATCTACTTTATCTGCGACCATGCAAATTCACGCCACGAGCTGCTTACCGTTTCCGGTGCAAGATATAAGCTGAGCAATATGGCGATAAAGCTGATTGAATTTATGCAGAAGTCATATAAGGGAGCGATAGAAGGCACTAAGTTCGGCTCGTTTATGAAGATAAGCGATATGAGAAAGCTCGTCAAGGGCGTTGTATCGACAGGTAACATAGCAGGCGAGGGCTGGTTCCTGTCTGCTGAGATGATAGAGCTTATCCACAGCGGAGTAAACAATATAATCTGTATGCAGCCGTTTGCCTGCCTGCCCAACCACGTTACAGGCAAGGGCATAATCGGAGAACTGCGCAGACAGAATCCCGAATCCAACATCATAGCCGTTGACTATGACCCCGGCGCATCGGAGGTAAATCAGGTCAACCGTATCAAGCTGATGCTGACGCAGGCATTCAGACAGATGCGTGAGAAGAAGCTCCCGACAGAAGAAAATATTGTCGCACCGGAAGCAAAGGTAAAAATCAACGATAAATATTCCGCACTCGACGTTTAAGTGCAGTTAATAACCTTGTGTTATTCTGTGAATGTAACATAAACCCAACAGAAGAAAGGCAAATATTATGGCAGAAATGAAATTCAGCACAAGTTCATCGAACACTAAGGAATTCAACGGGAAGAAAGCAGGAAAGATAGCTGTTATCGCTGTTATTGCGGTAGCACTGATTATCGTTTTGTTCAACTGCTTCTCGATAGTAAATGAAGGCTTTATCGGCGTAAAGTACACATTCGGAAAGATAACGCAGGACAATCTTGCGCCCGGTCTTAACTTCTGCATACCCTTTATAGAGGAGATAAGACAGGTCGATACAAGAGAGCAGATCTATTCGGTAACGGATGACGCTTATACAAGCGACACGCAGACGGTACAGTCGTTACAGCTTAAGCTGAACTACAGATATGACAGCGCAAAGCTCTCCGATATAATAAGAAATGTCGGAATTGACAACGTAGAGTCAAAACTGCTTGTTCAGAACGTAGCGAAAATATCAAAGAATGAAATAGGTAAAGTAAAGGCGGAGGAGCTTGTACAGTCAAGAGCCGACGTTCAGCAGACTATACAGCAGGAACTTACAAATACGCTTGCTCCCAGCGGAATAATCGTTGTTTCATTCGCAATAGAGAACCTTGCGTTTGACGAAGCGTTTGAAACATCCATACAGGCTAAGGTTATAGCCGCACAGGATGCTCTCAAGATGGAGAACAAGACAAAGGAAAAAGAGGAAGAAGCAAAGCAGGTCGTTATCGCCGCACAGGCAAAGGCTGACAGCACAAAGCTCGAAGCGGACGCACAGGCTTACGCTATCCAGGCTGTACAAAAACAGCTTGAAACAAGTCCCAACTACATTGATTATATGAAGATAAACAACTGGAACGGCCAGTTACCTCAGATAATCGGTGACGGTGTAAATCCTTTCGTAAATCTTGACAGCAGTGCAAACAGCACAGAAAGCAAGAGTGACAAGAGCGACAGTACATCTAAGAGCAACTGACGGTTCAACAAGGCAGAATAAGGAATATTGAAATACGCTCACAGGGCAACCTCAATTTTTCATTCTTCATTTTTAAATATCAGGGGAGGGGAATACCCTCCCCGTTCTTGCCGTTTAAACGGCATAATATCAAGGGGTAATTATGGACTATTTAACACTGAAAAAACAGGTGCTGAATAAGTATTTCAGCCGTACAAACGATATGCAGAAAAAGGCGGTGTTCCGCATAAACGGAGCAGTGCTTATAGTGGCAGGCGCAGGAAGCGGTAAAACCACCGTGCTTTGTAACCGTATCGCAAATATGCTCCTTTTCGGCAATGCGTATAACAGCAATACCGTAAGAGAACTATCCGACGATGATGTCACTTTTGCGCAGAGCTTTCTTGCAGGAGAAATTGACAACTTTGATGCGGCTGAGCGTCTTTCGGAGATTTTCGGCGAGGACAGAGTAAAGCCGTGGAACATACTTGCGGTAACCTTTACGAATAAGGCTGCGGCAGAGCTAAAGGAACGTCTTGAAAATATGGGCGCAGATGTTGACGGTATATGGGCGGCAACATTCCACAGTGCCTGCGTCAGAATACTGCGGCAGGATATAGAGAAACTTGGTATGGGCTATAAGTCCAATTTTACGATATACGATACCGACGATCAGCTTAAGGTTATCAAGACGGTAATGAAAGAGCATAATATTTCCGACAAGGCGGTAACGCCTAAGGCAGTGCAGAATTTAATATCACGCTCAAAGGATAAGCTGATAACTCCCGATAAGTTTTCAACAAAGGGAAAGAACGGCAGTGACGATTATCAGCTTTCTACCGCAAAGACTATCTATACCGACTATCAGGCAAGGCTTGAGGCGGCGAATGCGCTTGACTTTGACGATATAATAATGCTGACTGTAAAGCTGTTTGCACATTGTCCCGATGTTCTTTCGCACTGGCAGAACCGATTCAGATACATAATGGTCGATGAGTATCAGGATACCAATGCGGCACAGTATAAGCTGGTGTCACTGCTTGCCGAGGGCAGCGGAAACCTGTGTGTTGTAGGTGATGAGGATCAGAGTATCTATCGTTTCAGAGGCGCTACTATCGAGAATATCCTCTCGTTTGAGGAACAGTTCGGCGCAGAGGTCATAAAGCTGGAGCAGAACTACCGTTCAACCGCTACTATACTTAAAGCGGCGAATGCGGTCATAGCAAACAACACTCAGCATAAGGACAAGAATCTGTGGTCAGACCTCGGTGACGGCGATAAGATAAGAATGGATCGCTTTTCTACCGAGCAGGAAGAGGCGATGTTTATAACAGAGCGTATTCTTGACGGAGTGAAGCAGGGAAAGAAGTACGCCGACCACGTTATACTCTACCGTAACAATGCCCAGTCAAGAACGGTCGAAACCACGCTTGCAAAGAGCGGCATACCTTATAAGATAATCGGCGGTGTGCGTTTCTATGAGCGTAAGGAAATAAAGGATATTATCGCTTATCTTTGTGTGCTTAACAATAATTATGATGAAGTGCGCTTCGGAAGAATCGTAAACGAGCCGGTAAGAGGAATAGGTGCGGCAACGCTTGACGAACTGAATCGTGTCGTATCGGGCATGGGAATATCCTATGTACAGGCAATGTGCGAGAGCGACAGCCTGCCGTCGCTGTCAAGAAAGGCAAAGGTGCTTGTTCCGCTCGGCGAAACGTTCAGCGAGCTTTCACAGCATACCGATGATATTTCGGACGGTAGCCTTATTGACGATATTCTTGACCGCTTCGGCTACAGAGAGGCAATGCAAAGGCAGGGACTTGAGGGCGAGGTCCGCCTTGAAAATATAAACGAATTAAAGTCTAATATGATAACCTTCGCAAAGGAAAACGAGGGTGCGGGATTATCGGAATTTTTAGAGCAGGTAGCGCTTGTTTCCGATATGGACAGCTTTGAAGCCGATGATGACAAGGCGGTGCTTATGACAATGCACTCTGCAAAGGGACTTGAATTTGATACCGTGTTTGTAGTAGGCGCAGAGGAAAACATTTTCCCCGGCTACCGTTCACAGTTTGACCCGATGGAGATAGAGGAAGAAAGAAGACTTGCCTACGTTGCAATAACAAGAGCAAAGCGACATCTTTATTTTACCTGTGCAAAACAGCGTATGCTGTACGGTCAGACTATGAGGAACAAGGTTTCACGCTTTGTGGTGGAGATACCGTCACAGTATATGGCTTATGACGATCATTCGGCTGTAACAGCGTCGGCGGCGGCAAGAAGCGCAGAGCAGATGAAACCCCGTACAAGCTATTTACAGCAACAGCAGAGATCGTACCACGCAGAACAGCGTGAAATGGAAAAACGTGTCGAGAATGTAAGCTATGCGCCGGGCGAGCGTGTGCATCACGGGGTATTCGGTGACGGAACGGTGCTTTCGGCAAAGGCAATGGGCGGAGATTGGCTGCTTGAAATAGCGTTTGACGATAAAGGCACCAAGAAGGTTGCCGCAAAGTTTGCCAAGATGACTAAGATATAAGGAGTAGTATTTTGTTATAAAAGGGGTCGCAGGGGCAAAGCCCCCGACAGGGATTAGGGGCGGTAGCCCCAATAATACAGCCCCGGCACGGATGCCGGGCGTGTATGCCCAAAGGCTCTGCACGATGCAGAGCCAACCAAGCATACACAGCCCTTCACCGTGGGGAAGGGGTTTGGGGTTAGGGTTAGAGAAGTTTCTACACCAAAAACGACTTTTTCTATACCTGAATAAAGGAGTAACTATGGAGATAAAGGCTGTAATATTTGATATGGACGGGCTTATGCTCGATACCGAAAAACTGCTCGTTAAATACTGGTGCGAGGCGGCAAACAAGCTCGGCTTCCCTATGGAACGCAGACACGCACTTGCACTGAGATCATTTTCAAGAAAGTTTGCCATACCGCAGCTCAAGGAGTGGTTCGGAGAAGATTGCGACTATATGGCTATACACGATCTGCGTGTAAAGCTGATGAAGGAATATACCGATGTACACGGCATAGAGAAAAAGCAGGGGCTTGATACACTGCTTGACTATCTTACGTCACACGGCTACAGAACGGCGGTCGCTACCGCTACAAATATCGAGCGTGCGGAGGAGTACCTTAAAAAGATAGGCGTTTATGACAAGTTTGAAACGATAATCTGCGGTAATATGCTCGAAAACGGCAAGCCCTGTCCCGACATCTATCTTTATGCCTGCGAAAAGCTGGGACTTGAGCCGTCGCAGTGCATGGCTCTTGAGGACAGCCCGAACGGTGTAAAATCCGCAAGCAGTGCAGGTTGTGTCACTGTAATGGTACCCGACCTTACTGAGTCTGAGGAAGAACAGCTTAAAGCTGTGTATGCGGTCGCACCGTCACTCGATAAGGTGATAGATGTACTTGAAAATATGAAGTAAATAAAGGCTGTCGGAAAATTGATTTATTATTAAAGCCACGCAGTGAAATATATCACCAACACCGCCGGAAACATTTTCCGTACTGACAAGGCGTTAATTATTTCGTGACTTTATCAATGCAACTGCACTGACATTAATCTTCAAAAAAACGCCACTAACCTGAGATATATGTACTAATATGCGGACGTGTAGCGTTAAGCGTCCCTGCATTAACAGGATATACAATGTTCAGGTGGTTATTCGAGTTTAGCCAACACCCTGACGGGGTGGGGGTGTGAGTAAGGAAAGAGGGAGCCACGAGGGAGAGAACCTAAGAGATAGGGAGAGGGGCTGTCAAGTCCCTTGCCCTAGTCTCTTTGGTTCTTTCTCTCGTTAATATTGACAAGTGTACCCACTCGAATAGCGAACCCGAGAAGTGCTGCCCGACAAAAAGAACTATCGGTAGCTTGCTATCATTGTCAGAACTGAACGATATAATAGAAGTATATCAAATACAAGACTTTTTTATAAATTGAGGCTGTCGGCACGCATAAGCCGACAGCCTCTTATATTTACACACCGCCGTGTGTACCCTCTTTCCCGTAAGTCTTTTTCTTGTTCTTGGTATACGGCATCCCGTTACTGTCCGGCACGGCATAGGGATAAACATTACGATATTCATCAGCCGCCGTTTCGCTCGTCGGGTCGGAAGGAATAAGCCCGGTGCAGTCCGATGAGGAACAGCATCCGCAGAAATTATCAAGAATTATTTCTTCTGTTTCACTGCGTTCCTCAGGCGTTTTTGGGACAGGCTTTTTCATAAGCCTGTTTTGCTTTTTTAAATCGTTATTATCCATTGTTGTTCCTTTCATAATGTAAAATCGGTTGCCGTTTTAAAACGGCACAGCGTTGCGTGAGTTGCGTGAATAGTATGCGTAAAAATCCGCATCATTATTATGACATAAGTTATCGCAAATTCTAAAAAATGTAAATGCACAAATTCGTACACAGAAATTAATAATAATTTGTGCAAATTTTATTAAAAAATCTCTTGACAAAGTGCTGAAAGTGTGTTATATTGTGTTTAGCACTCAGAGAGGTAGAGTGCTAGCAGATAAAAATTATGAGTGCTAACCAGCCGGAAACAGCGGAGTACCGCTGAAAGAAGGGAAAAGGAATATGGAAAACCGTACACTCAGAATCCTTGAAGCGATAGTTGACGAATATATACGCACCGGCGAGGCGGTCGGCTCAAAGCTGATAGCCGAAAAGCTGGATAATGCAGTTTCAAGTGCAACTATAAGAAATGAGATGGCGGCTCTTGAACAGCAGGGCTATCTTGAGCATACGCACACAAGCTCGGGACGACTTCCGACATATCAGGGACTGAGGCTTTATATAGAAAAGGTAATGTCACCCGCACAGTTACCCGATGAAGAAAAAGAGGAGATAGACCGTATATTTGATAATATCGGCGGAGCGACCGATGACGAGATAATCGACAATGCGTCAAGGGCTCTTGCGGATATTACGAAATGTGCGATAGTTTCTACCAACACCGTAAACAAGTTTTCGGTAATAACAAAGGTAGACGTTATCCCCACAGGCAAAAGAATGTATGTTCTTCTTCTGATAACCTCCGAGGGCAATATCAGAAACAGGGTATGCAGGCTGAGTTTTGATCTTACAAATGAGCAGATGGATTTCTTCACGCAGTTTGTAAACGAGAACCTCAAAGGCGTAAACCTTGATGAACTGTCCGATGAATATATAGATAAACTGACGCAGGCAATGGGCGGATATATGATGACGTTATCGCCGCTTCTCAAAGCGGTAGTCGATATATCGGCTGAAATGCAGCAGCAGGTAGAGTTCAGCGGAGAAAAGAATCTGCTGACCTGTTCTGATTTCTCGAACACTCAGATAGCAACGATACTTGACGGCAAGAACGAGCTTTGCAGCTGGCTTGACGATACGTTCTCAGGCATACAGATAAAGTTCGGAGCCGAAAGCGATACATTCGCCGTTACCAATTCCAGTCTGATAGCGGCAAGCTTCAATAAGGACGGACGAAAGGCAGGCTCTTTCGGAGTTATAGGTCCTGTAAGACTGGATTACAAGAAGCTGATCCCGTATATTGAATATTTCTCGTCAAAGGTCACCGATGCATTGTCGGCAGGCAATGACGAAGAAGAAAAGAACGAAGAAAAGGAGGCGGATTCAGTTTGAGTAAGAAGGAAAAGGAAACCAAGGAAGAAACTCAGCAGACCGCAGACACAGCCACCGAAAAGGTAGCTGAAACAACCGGAGAGGTGACAGAAGAAAAGGCTGAAGCAAAAGCCGAAGAAATCAAGGTAGATCCCAAGGATCTCGAAATTGCCGACCTTAAGGATAAGCTGCTCAGGACTATGGCGGAATTCGACAACTACAGAAAGCGTACCGCCAAGGAAAGAATGGAGCTTTCCCCCGAGATTACGGCAAGAAACCTAACGGAGTTTTTACCCGTTATGGACAATCTCGACAGAGCGCTTGCGGCGGAGTGTAAAGACCCCGACTACAAGAAGGGCGTTGAGATGATACACGAGAGCTTTGTTACGGCTCTTCAGAACTTAGGCGTTGAGGTGATTGAATCGGACGGCGCACAGTTCAATCCTTCGTATCATCAGGCTGTACAGCAGGTTGAGGATGACAGCAAGGAAGAAGGCACTATAGCCGCCACATTCCAGAAAGGCTATAAAATAGGAGAAAAGGTTCTCCGTTTTGCGATGGTAGCAGTCGTAAAGTAAAAAGCAATCAAATGGGCTTAAGCCCGAAGAATAAACGGTTCTGTAAGAACCTTACGGTAAGGAGATAATTATCATGGGAAAAATAATAGGTATTGACTTAGGTACAACAAATTCATGTGTAGCAGTTATCGAAGGCGGCGAGCCTACTGTTATCACAAACAGCGAGGGCTCAAGAACAACTCCTTCAGTTGTTGCTTTCACTAAGGACGGCGAGCGTCTTGTAGGTCAGCTCGCAAAGAACCAGGCAGTTACAAACCCCGACAGAACGGTCATTTCGATCAAGCGTCACATGGGCAGTGACTACAAGGTAGACATTGACGGCAAGAAGTACACACCTCAGGAGATTTCAGCTATGATTCTTCAGAAGCTGAAGACAGAGGCTGAGGGCTACCTCGGTGAAAAGGTAACAGATGCTGTTATCACCGTTCCCGCATACTTCACAGACTCACAGCGTCAGGCAACAAAGGACGCAGGTCAGATAGCAGGCCTTAACGTTCAGCGTATCATCAACGAGCCTACAGCCGCAGCTTTAGCTTACGGCATTGATAAGGAAAACGAGCAGAAGATAGTTGTATACGACCTCGGCGGCGGTACATTCGATGTATCCGTTATCGAAATAGGCGACGGCGTACAGGAGGTTCTTGCTACAGCAGGTAATAACCACTTAGGCGGCGATGACTTCGACCAGCGTCTTATCGACTACTTTGTAGCAGAATTCAAGAAGAGCGACGGTATCGACCTTAAGAACGATAAGTTCGCTATGCAGAGATTAAAGGACGAAGCAGAAAAGGCAAAGATTGCACTTTCAAACGCTCCTTCGGTAAACGTAAATATTCCTTATATCACAGCAGACGCTACAGGCCCCAAGCACCTGAACGTTCAGCTCACAAGAGCAAAGTTCAACGAGCTGACAGCCGACCTTGTTGAAGCAACAATGGGTCCCTTCAAGCAGGCAATCAGCGATTCCGGTCTTTCAATGAACGAGATCGACAAGGTACTGTTAGTCGGCGGTTCTACAAGAATCCCCGCTGTACAGGAAGCCGTTAAGAAATATACAGGCAAGGATCCCTTCAAGGGAATCAACCCCGATGAGTGCGTTGCTATGGGTGCGGCTCTGCAGGGCGGCGTTCTCAACAAGGAAGTAACAGGTCTGTTACTGCTCGATGTAACTCCTCTGTCACTCGGTATCGAAACAGCAGGCGGTGTCTGCACAAGAATGATTGAGAGAAACAAGACCATTCCTACAAAGCACAGCCAGATATTCTCGACTTATTCGGATAACCAGCCCTCAGTTGATATAAACATCTTACAGGGTGAACGTGAATTTGCCAAGGATAACAAGTCTATCGGTACATTCAGACTTGACGGTATCGCTCCCGCTCCCCGTGGTATCCCCCAGATCGAAGTAACATTCGATATAGATGCCAACGGTATCGTAAACGTATCCGCTAAGGATCTCGGCACAGGTAAGGAACAGCACATCAGCATCACCGCTTCAACAAATATGAGCAAGGACGATATTGATAAGGCTGTTAAGGAAGCTGAAGCATTTGCCGCTGAGGATAAGAAGAAGAAGGAAGAGGTTGAGGCTCGTAACGCCGCAGATCAGATGGTTTACCAGACTGAAAAGTCGATGAACGAATTCGGCGACAAGGTTACACAGGCTGATAAGGATTCCGTAAATCCCAAGCTCGACGCTCTTAAGGAAGCTCTCAAGGGTACAGACGTTGAGGCTATCAAGAAGGCTCAGGAAGAGCTTCAGACAGCATTCTACGCAGTAGCTGAGAGAATCTACAAGGAACAGGGCGCTGCAGCACAGCAGGCTGAGGCTGCTCAGACAGATGTTCAGGGCGAAGGCACAAATGCCGCAGGCGGTTCGGATGATAATGTGGTTGACGCTGATTACACAGATGCCAACTAATCAATAACATTGCGTATGAGCCGGGAACTCTCGGCTCATATTGCTGATTTTGCAATACTTTATAATACGGCAGATAATTCTGTCGGGAAGGTTAGACCATTATGGCAGAAAAAAGAGATTATTACGAAGTGCTCGGTTTGCAGAAAGGTGCGACCGACGATGAAATAAAAAAAGCCTACCGTAAGCTCGCCAAGCAGTATCACCCCGACCTTAACCCCGATAATCCTGAGGCTGAAGCCAAGTTCAAGGAGATAAACGAGGCAAACGACGTTCTCTCCGACCCGCAGAAACGTGCAAAGTATGACCAGTTCGGCCACGCAGGTGTAGATCCGTCATACGGCGGCGGTGCAGGCGGATTCGGCGGCGGATTCGGCGGATTTTCCGGCGGATTCTCGTCAGCGGACGGCATAGACCTCGGCGATATTTTCGATTCTATATTCGGCGGTGGCGGCGGACAGCGTTCCAACCCCAATGCCCCAAGACAAGGCTCGGATATAGCCATAAGCCTTGACATCAGTTTTATGGAAGCGTGCAAGGGTCTGTCGCACGAGGTTGAGATAAACCGTGCCGAAACCTGTGACAGCTGTCACGGCTCCGGTGCAAAGGCAGGCACAACTCCCAAGACCTGCCCCGATTGTCACGGAAGCGGTCAGGTAAGAGTACAGCAGAGAAGTATGTTCGGTATGATGTCCTCCACACGTCCGTGCTCACGCTGCGGCGGTAAGGGCAAGATAATAGAAACTCCCTGTCCCACCTGTAACGGTCAGGGCAGAGTACAGCGCCGTAAGAAAGTCGTTATCAATGTACCCGCAGGTATAGATAACGGTCAGACGCTCTGCGTAAGAGGTGAGGGTAACTGCGGTACAAACGGCGGCCCCAAGGGCGACCTTAATGTACGCATTACGGTACGCAAAGACCCGATATTCGAACGTAAGGGCTTCGATGTATGGTGCGAGATACCGATAACATATTCACAGGCGGTTCTCGGTGACGAGCTTACAGTGCCTACAATAGACGGCAACGTTAAGTACAGCATACCTGAGGGTACACAGCCGGGTACTGTTTTCAGGCTGAGAGGCAAGGGCATAAAGAAGCTCCAGCGTGAAGGCAGGGGCGACCAGATGGTAAGGGTAGTTATCGAAGTACCCAAGAAGCTGAACAAGAAGCAGAAGGACGCATTGCTGAGCTTTGAAAAGGAGCTTACTCCGTCAAACTATGAAAAGCGTACCAGCTTCTTTGATAAGATAAAGAAGTTCGGCGACGACCTTAAAAAGAATTTCCAGTAATAAATATAAGCTGTCATGCGGTAAGACGTGTGACAGCTTTTCTTTTGCTTGTTGACATCAAAGAATAATAGTGATATAATCACGTTAGTTAATACTAACTTAATTGTGAGGATATATTTATGAACAAGAAAAAGAAAATGATAATCTGCTTTGTGCTTGGAATGGTAGGATGTCTGTGCTTCGGCGGCGGTGATTGGCTGATGGTGTACGGCAATACGGCGCATACAGGCGAGCTTTACTGGCTTACACAGGGCATAATCGGAATATCTCCGGCAAGAAACGCAATTGCTATGGCGCTTGCTTTTCCGGGTATAATCTGTTACGGAACAGGACTTTTCGCAATGGCAGGATTTATAAAGGATAGCAGGGATAGAAAGATATACCGGGTGCTGAACATATTCGGACTTACACCGTGGCTGTGCCTGCATATTTTTTACATATTATTACTTGCAATCTATGCCTATATGGGAAGCAACGGCTATCAGGGGGCAGATGAGATATGCCACGCTGTGTACTCCTCGCTGTCGTGGATAGTACCGCTTTCCGAAGCGTTTATGTTGCCGCCGTTTATCTATTATATGTATCTGCAACTCAAGAGAAAGACATATTTTTCAAGGCTCGGCGGATTTTTCGTTGCAAATGTATTGGTGAATTACGGTGTGCTGTACGTTGTTTCGCTTATTATGCCCGATATCCCCGCAAGGCTCGGTTTCAAAAACGGATTAATGAGCGAAAGTATGATAATACTTTTTGCAGTGCTTGTTATCTGCACGGTTAAAAATATACACGGTGTAGCGGATGAGGAAAAATTCACACTGATTCCGTAAATTAAAATTTTGCTTGCTTGTCATTTTCTTCCGGACACGGACATATAATTCTTCAGATGAAAAAGCGAGGAGGATTTATTATGTTCGTTATGACTATGACCAAGCGTAAGCTTATCCGTGCGGTCATGTTTGTGTTAGTGCTGATTACCGGCATCGCTATAGGTGTATTCGCCATACTCTCGTCTATAGACACCGGTGCGGAAAACGTAAAGCTGCCGATATATAATGTAAAACGCACCGACAACAAAATCAGCATTACGTTTGACTGTGCGTGGGGAAACAGCAACACCGACAAGCTGATCTCGATACTTGCCGAAGCCGATGCGAAGGCTACATTCTTTGTTACGGGCGAATTTGCCGATAAGTATGCTGACGATATAAAGAAGCTCAGCGATGCAGGCCACGAGATAGCAAACCACAGTGACAAGCATCCGCATATCAAGGGTATGAACGTAAACGACCTCATAGCCGATACGAAGGAATGCTCACGCAAGATAAAGATGATAACGGGCAATGCCCCCACGCTTTACCGTGCGCCCTACGGAGAATATGACGACAAGGCGGTAACCACGCTTTTCGGAATGGGAATGAGCGTTATCCAGTGGAACAAGGACAGTATCGACTGGGATAAGCCGACCCCCGAAACAATAATCGAGCGTACAACAAAGAATATTTCGGGCGGATCAATACTGCTTTTCCATAACGACCTTGAAAACACGACTCAGGCACTGCCGACCGTGCTTAAAAGTCTAAAGGAACAGGGCTTTGAGCTTTGCACCGTGAGCGAGCTTTTGCTTGATGGAGATTATACTATCGACTCAAACGGAACAATGATGCCGAAAAGCAAAACAACGGTAAATCAGATAATTTACAGCGATAATCATGATGCGAATCTGGCTTTTGAAGCGCTTGCCGAAAAGCTGAGCATAAGCGATATAAACGCATTGCAGAGCAAGGACGTTTCGATGGAAACCGCCCGTAAATTAGCGTCATATCTTACGCAAGAGCAGATAGCGGCGCTGAAGGCATTGCCCGAAGAAAGCCTTTACAACGGCTTTATAAAGCTGAAAGAGGCAGTATATGCCCGTGAAAGCGCCGTTCCGGGAAGCTCGACCGAGCCGATAATCAAAGACTGAAAAATAATATTTCACCGCACGGCAAAAACGCTGTGCGGTATTATTTTTGCGCCACAGTTGACCGACAGTTAAAAATCGTGTAATATAATATAAGAAAATTATATCGGAGGAATTTTAATATGAAAGCCTTACTGATAGTGAATCCCGTTTCGGGAAAAAGGAGAATAACCGGTGAGCTTGTAGAGATAATCAGCCGTCTTGAAAAGGGCGGATATGTAACTACCGTACACGTTACCGAAAGACGAGGTGACGCTACCGAAACCGCAAGGATACACGGCGGCGAATATGATGTGATTGTCTGCTGCGGCGGCGACGGAACGCTCAGCGAAACGGCAAACGGCATGATAAAAGGCGGTCACAAGACAAAAATCGGTTACATTCCGTCCGGCACAACAAATGATTTTGCATACGGCATAGGACTTTCGTCAGATATTATGACAGCGGCTGACGATATTGTAAGCGGAGCGCCCAAAGCGTTTGATGCAGGAAGATTCAACGAGCGTGAATTTATGTATATAGCCTCTTTCGGCGCATTTACTCAAAGCTCTTACGGCACACCGCAGAATCTCAAAAACGCATTCGGTCATTTTGCGTACATCTTAAGCGGAATAAAGGAGCTTGCCGAGATAAAGCCGTATCATATGAGCGTATATGATTCGGACGGAATACTGCACGAGGGCGATTATATATTCGGTGCGGCTTGCAATGCAACATCTGTCGGCGGAATAATCAAGCTTGACGAGAATCTTGTAGATCTGAGTGACGGAGTTTTTGAAGTGATGCTTGTACGCTGTCCGAAAACACCTGTCCAGATAAGCCTTATGGCAAAGGCTCTTCTCAGCGGAAATTACGATAATGAATTTCTTGATTTCTTCCACACGAAACAGCTTGATATCCACAGTGATGAGGCTCTGCCGTGGTCGCTTGACGGAGAAGAAGCAGACGGAGGAAAAGATACTCATATCGAGGTATTGCACGAGTCGGTGAATATTATTCTTCCTAAGAAAAGAGGATAGGCAACGGTATGATAGAGTATATTCACGAGCCTACAGACTTACAGTGCGGTCAGGCTGTGCTTGCTATGGTACTCGGAAAGACGGTAGAAGAGATAGTTATATTTCTTCAAAATGACCGTGAAACCACCCTTGCCGAGATGAAAAGAACGTTCAGAGAGCACGGCGTTCATATGTCGGATGAACGTATAGCGGTACAGAAAAAGGAACAGCTGCCTCCCCTTTGCCTGCTCAGCCTTGAAACGCCGCGTTGCTGGCACTGGTCGCTGTACGCAGACGGCACATTCTACGACCCCGAACACGGGGTTATGAGTGATTTCCCCAGCGCAAACAGAAAATATTATTGGAAACTGGAAAAGCAGTCCGTTTTATAGGACACAACCTCTGTTATAATATAAACATAACGAGGGAGCGAAAAGCTCCGGACAATAATCACATTCTTTCGTTTTGCGGTCATCGGCTACGGTGACTGCAAATCAAAAACTATCATCAGTCCTTTTTATAGGACAGCGAAGATGTTAAAATATAATCATAACGAAGGAGCATTCGCTCCGATATACATTGTATACCTTCCTTTTCAAACGGCGGTCTGCAAAATACAGACTGCCAACCGAAATTTACAGTCCGCTGCGGCGGATATGAACGTTAAAGGCTGATGGCCTGACAACCCATCGTGAAAGGTCTTTATCTGTTCACTGTTTACATAGTTCTGTGCTGTTTTTCATCATTTTTCGGCACAGATGTATTCTCCTTTTTAACTTCCCGTATCATACTTTACCGATACGGGAAACGGAAGATACGCTGCCTGTTAAATTCTTCGGGCAAGCGTTTTCGATAAATCCCTTTCAGTGTTTTTGTTATCATCCATTTTATGTATTTGGCAAACAGGCTTACCCTTACCGGTAAGCCTGCTTGCTCAGTCTGTCGGTAAGTCTATTATTGTTAAAGTGTACAGTGAAATATATCGCCAACACCGCCGAAAACAGTTTCCGTATCGACAAGGTATTAATATTTTCGTGAGTGTATCGGTGCAACTGCTATAACATTGACTTTTCAAAAAAACGCCACTAACCTGAGATATATGTACTAACCTGCGGACGTGTAGC